>Ga0268360_1000311_pt1 | contig 93414 bp, 87 predicted proteins | sample BioMet11_FD_192465 | JGI IMG/M metagenome (GOLD analysis project Ga0268360, IMG submission 192465) | Sewage microbial communities from Oakland, California, United States - Biofuel 11 (Illumina Assembly) | ecosystem: Engineered > Wastewater > Sewage > Unclassified | place: USA: California... | reverse complement strand
ATAATACAATAAAAACACTGAATGATTATTTGTGTCCATTTTCATAATTATTATGCGAACCTGCAGACGATCCGCTCCTTTACGACTGAATAGATTATAGCACACTTTTGTGCGCAATTCATCCCCCCACCTTCACATTTGTTTAGAGGAGGGGGAATTCTTGCGATGTTTGGTTAAAAAGTGCGTAACAGCGCAGTTTTCAAAAAAGGAAGCTCATTGAGCTTCCCTGATGGATTCCATATACCCGATCCAGGATGACTGTCCGCCATAGGTCTTCCACAGCGTCCAGCCTTCTTCCTGGAACATTTCTGCCAATCCTTCTGTACTGCCGGTAAAGTATTTGATGTTTGCCTTCACGGCAAAATCAAGCATGATCTGCTTCTCTTCTGCAGAGATATCCAGATTCTTTAAGGATTTGTTGATTTTCTTCTCTGTCAGAGTCCGGAATCTTTGATAGCTTTCATCCTGCAGGATGCCTAATGACTGCAGCCTGTAGTCAAAGGTGCTGTCCGCATCATGCCAGCTGACTGCTGCATACTGCAATGGATACAAGGCCAGGCTTTCCGTGCACGCATCCGTCAAGCCATCCTCTTCGGCCACATGTTCCAGATGAGAGTGACCGCTGAGATTGAGCGTCACGTTGTATTTCTTCAGCAGTGCATTGACTTCTTCATAGTTGTCCATGACATAGCCGCTGTACAGCAGTTCATTCTGCTTTAGTACGTTTTGATGGCTCATCGTGATGACCTTGATATTCTTGGCCTGTGCCTGCTTCAGCTGTTCCTCCATCCATGTCATTGTTGCCTCAGAGATGGAACCTGGATTCTTTTCTGTATTGGCATCCATGGCCAGCAGCCATACATCCTGAGATAATGGATAGACATAGCTGAAGGAAGAATCATCTCTAGCCAGGGCATCTTCATACCCAAACTCCTTCATTGTTTCCTGAAAATCACTCTGTGATACGTTTGCGACAGGGGATGCCTCTTCGCCGCTGTATTCAAAAGCATACGGATAATCGATATCGTGGTTGCCGGGAATCACTAGAACGGGGATGCCTGCATCCTTGATCTTTTCTAAAGCACGTTTCACTTCAAGCAGGCTCTGTTTTTCTCCATTGAAGGTGATATCACCGCTCAGCAGGAATGCATCAGGATGTGTCTCCACTGCCTTTGTGACCAGTGCATCAAGGATCTGCTCACTGTATTCACTCAGCTTGCCGTCTCCATTTGTCATCATTTCGGTAAAATAGGCACCGTCGTCGTGGAGGGTATCTGAAAGATAGTGCAGATCTGTCGCCTGCATGATCACCAGGTCAGAACCTGCTTTCTTCAATGAGGAATCTGTCTCTGCCGAGGCACATCCTGCCATGCACATACATGCTGCCAGCATCACCGCTATGATTCGGATGGTCTGCCGCATGCCTCTTCTCCATAGAACTGCTTCATCTGCATCAGATAGTCCATACCTGCTTCACGTCCCGCTTCATAGACTCTCTTCTTCTGGTCCGCATCATGACAGATCGACCCAATATTCAAAGCTCTGCGCGGGCGGATGACAAGGATCTTTCCTTCTCTCTCCTGCTTCCAGACTTCTTCCAGCTGCTCATTGTAGGCAGTGCTGCGGTCCTTCAGCTTTTCATAAACAGCCGGATACTTCCGCAGTGCCTTCTTCATCATCTTCAGCTTTTTTTCACTGTACTGCTTCTTGGTGTAGTCACGCGGCTGGGTCAGAATGACAATGTTCCGGTCATAGCCGATGCCTTCAAAGAATTTCAAAGGAATGCTGTCGCTGATGCCGCCATCCAGCAGTTCAAAGCCATCCGCAATGACGGGATTTGATGCAATCGGCATGGATGCCGACCCCTGGATCCACAAGAGATCACTCTGGCCGCCATCAGAACACTTATGGTACAGAGGTCTGCCATTCTTGGCATTGGTCCCAACCACATAGAATTCCATTGGATTCTTCGCAAAGGTATCCACATCCCAATAATCCAGCTTCTTCGGCAGGATCTGGTAGTCGAACTCACCGCCGTAGAGATCTCCCGTTGTCAGCCAGGAGAAGACGGAACAGAAACGCCAGTCTTTGGCAAAACGGATATTGTAGCGGATGACTCTGCCAATCTGATGAGACTTGATGTTGCAGCCAAAAGCTGCCCCTGCAGAAACACCGACACATCCATCTGGAACGATATTATTTTCCATCATGATATCAATTACGCCGGCAGTGAACATTCCTCTCATTGCCCCGCCTTCCATGATCAATCCTTTTTTCATCACGCACCTGCCTTTTCTAATCATCTATGATACCACACTTATGATTCAGGTCCTTGGTCCATGCAATTGAGAATATAATGTACGTAACCGAAAAGAGAGATATAGATGAAGAAGACAGTCAGGACAATTCTATGCAGCATCCTTTGCGCTTCTCAGCTTTCTGCCTGTTCTTCTGCATCTTCCTCTCCTTCACCAGAAAGCACTGCTGCATCTTCCGCTTCTTCCAATCCTGAATCAGCCGATGTCAACGCATCATTGACGGTCGTCAGCACATGGGAAACAGGAAGCAGCCATTATACGCAATACAGCCTCACCATCAATTCGCGCAGCACCCAGGAGATCTCTGACTGGAAAATTCATCTCAATGCTGAGGGACAGACCGCTGACAGCCATTGGAACTGTGAAATCACGGCTGAAGATTCTGTTTGGACGCTGACCCCGGCAGACTATAATCATGTCATCAAAGCCAATCAGTCATTGAGTGATATCGGCATCATCGCCTATACCTCAGCGGATGTCAGAGTGGCGGTTGTATCTTCAGATTTCACCTACGCTGATGGTACATCTGTCAGTGTCAAGGCAGATCAGCCGCTGAAGACAGCTGCCCCTGTTTCCACAGCACCGGCAGTGACTGCAGAAACAGTGACTGGAAAAGCTGCAGGACAGCTCCATGTAGATGGGATCCATCTTGAAAACAGTGACAATGAGGTCGTACAGCTCAAAGGTGTCAGTACGCATGGCCTTGCCTGGTACCCGCAGTATGTCAATGAAGACGCCTTCCGCACTCTGCGGGATGACTGGCATGCGAATGTTGTCCGCTTAGCCATGTATACAGCAGAAAGCGGCGGCTACTGCTCTGGTGGAAATCAAGAGCAGCTGAAGGAACTGATTGATACCGGCGTCAAAGAGGCAGCTGATCTTGGCATGTATGTCATCATTGACTGGCATATCCTCTCCGACAGCAGTCCTATGCAGAATCAAGTACAGGCAGAAAGCTTCTTTGATGAGATGTCAAAGAAGTATGCGGATTACGATAATGTTCTGTATGAAATATGCAATGAGCCGCAGAATTCACCATGGTCTTCCGTCATCAAGCCATATGCGGAAGATATCATTCCAATCATTCGTGCCAACAGTCCAAAGGCTGTCATTATTGTCGGCACCAACACATGGAGCCAGGATGTTGATGAAGTCGTTTCTGATCCGTTGAGCTTCGACAATGTCATGTATGCCCTTCACTTCTATGCCGGTACGCATAAAGAAGCTCTCCGCAGCAAACTAGGCACTGCCCTGCAGGCAGGCATCCCTGTCTTTGTTTCTGAATGCAGCATCTGTGATGCATCAGGAAACGGCGGCATTGATTATGACTCTGCGCAGGCATGGCTGGATCTGCTCAACACCCAGCAGATATCCTTCATTGCCTGGTCATTGTCCAATAAAGCAGAGACAAGCGCGCTGATCAGTTCATCCTGTGATAAGACCAGCAGCTGGACAGAAGATGATCTCAGTGAGACAGGGAAATGGTTCATGCATGCATTCAAAGGAAACTGAAAAAAGGTCAGTTCATCACTGGCCTTTTACACATGGAAGAATAAAATACCCAGAAAGAAAGCTGCCTGTGCAAAACAGTTGATGCACTGTTCCAGCCAGTTGGCTTTGACATCCATGGATTTCTTTGTCAGCCCAAGGACAGTCACGCCGATCATCCCAATCAAGCCCACCGCGAAGAACAGCAGTGATGGAAGCTGCAGCAGTTCCTGCATCGTAAACGAAACTGGATGCATGCATACACTGATGATCATGCATAGAAAGCCAAGCGGCATAATGAACCTCATCTGCTTGTTCAGGATGCGGATGTCCTTATGGATGGCTGCCAGCAGAATCTTCCAGAGGACTTTGCCGCTGCCGCCGATGATGCATAGAGCTGCGCCCCACCAGAACAAAATGCTGTGCATGCGGGTCCCAATCAGGACCGCGCTGCCGCAGAAGAACAGCACCGGCACTGCATCCACCAATGCCAGTCCCATCGTAAATCCTTCCGAAATATGATGACGCTCACTCATGTTTCTGTTCCTTTGTCAGATGATACAGCGGGACCCATGGAAACAAAACAGGTGTCTTAGCTGTATAAGCCTGGTAGACAGGATCTTTGCCATAATTGCTGTTCTGCCGTTTCTCCAGACGGGCTGCACCGCTGATCATGATGCCGATGATCATTGCATACGCTGTTAATGCAGTGATCCACTGCACTGCCCCATGTAATGAAGTCAGACCGCCTGCCATGACACCGGTCCAGAATAAGATCTCACCAAAATAATTTGGACAGCGGACAATCCGGTACAGTCCCTTCATCGCTGCCATATGCGGATTTTCCTTTTTCTGCTCGCTCTTCTGATGATCAGCAGCAGCTTCCATGAACAGACCGAACAAAGAGATGCAGATGCCAATGACTGGTGCTGCTGTATCCTGTGTTCCATTTACCAGGCGGAAGAACACTGGGCTCGTCTCCATTACATAAAGAATCGCAACACCTGCCCAGATGCCAAACTTTGCCGCAAAGGACATGTCGCTTTCATCCTTCGCAACTGACTTTAAAGTACTGCGGTAAGCAGCATTTTTTAATTCACGGTATAGCAGGAAACCGGCAAGACGTGCGCCATAGAGAATCAGCACAATGCACTGCAGAACAGAAAAAATATTCAGGGATGAGGCATACATGATCAGCAGGGCAGCACCGATGCCTGCCACTGAAAATCCATACCCAATCGAAAGAAAGTAAACATGTTTGTAAAAGCCGATGGAACACATCACCGCTGAAACAATCAATAGGATGATCACATTCTGAAGCATATCACTTCACTGCCTCTTGAAAGCTTTCCTTGATATACTGAGCAAACGAATGTGTTCCGGCCTTTGTATCACCGACCATCGATTCGCTCAATGTCCACTTGCTGAAGCGGATAATTGCTTCTTTGCCGTTCTTCTTCATATGATTGACAGCTGCCAGAATATCAAACAGCCATGCTGGTGCGTGCTTAATGACAGCCGGCTTCCCTGCCGCCTTAAAGCACATGCGGGCAATTTCTTCATAGGTATATGTTTCCTTCCCACCGATGGAGATGATCTTTCGCTCATCATTGAGATGTTCCACAATGTAATCGGCAAAATCAGGCGTATCAATGACATTGGCACTGACTGGCTCTTTTCCCAGCAGAGTGACTGAACCTTTTTCAATCATCGGCTTAAAGACTTTGATGATGTCATAGAAGTATCCTGTTGGACGGTAGATCATATACGGCATGCCGCTTTTGATCAGATCCTGTTCCATCAGATATTTTGCATGGACCATTGGTACATTCTCTGCCTTTTCCGCATCCGCTTTTAATACTGAGATATAGACAAACTTCTTTACACCAGCCTTCTGCGCTTCATGAAGAAGATTCAGATTGCCGTGATAGTCAATATCATAATTGGATACTGATGCCAAAGCTTTTGTGAGTCCGACGGTCGTAACCACAGCATCTGCACCATCACACAGTCCTGTTAGTGCAGCAGGATCTGTCACATTGACTTTATGGAATGTGTAGTCCCCTTTCAGATTGAGGTTCTTTTCAATCGCATCCAATGCCACAACGGTATGTCCTGCTTTCAGCAGAGAGCGAAACACATCAGACCCTAAATTTCCATAAGCGCCTGCCAATACAACTTTCATATTTTTTCTCCTCCTTCACGCCAGGATTCCGGCATGATCACGGTGCGGAAAAAATGTTCCGCTTCTTCTTTTCCCATTACTTTCATCATAATTGATGAAGAAGGATTTCCCTCCTTCGTCATGCGGTCGATGAATGCATTCAATCGATGCTGATTCTCTTCTGCACAGGTTCCTGGCAGATGTGACGCTGCCATTTCAGCATATGCATGCATGGAAGCCGCGGCCATTTTCTTCAGACTTTCCCAGTCTCTGCCGCCTTTGATCAAGGAATCTTTCGTTCTTTCCTTGACATACCATGCCGGTTTTTCTGCATAGTCTTCCAGACTGTCATATGTCTGCTTCACCTTCTGCAGACGATCATCCTCCGCACCATTTTCAGTGCAGTCATAGTATTCGACAAAGACAGCCTGTTTCTGTTTCATCTTCATAATATCAATCAGCAGGACAGGAACATCTCCGCCTGCATTCGGTGTGCATACAATTGTCGCAAGATCCATCATATCTCCGGCAACATGTGTATTCATCGCAAAGATGCTGCCATACTTATCAACATGATAGCTGCGGGCGTGCAGATGCATGAGCGGAAGCAGCTTTGGCCAGTGCATTTGCGTATAACTGCCAATATCTGCCGGTTTCAGCTTCAGATATGATCCTATGCATTCCAGCATCTTTTCAGTCAGTTCTTCCAGTTCATTTTCTGCCATAAGACTTATCCAGGTGCGACATGATATTGATCAGTTCTTCAATTTTGACAGGTGAACCGTTCACACAGGCCAGGATGTTCTCTGCCACAAACAGGCTGAACTCTGGTGACAATGATGCCTGCAGATCTTTCGTAAATGGTTCCACACATTCCGCAATCTGCCTGATCAGCAGTACATGTCTTTTGCGGAAAGCCATAGTTTCAGTCCCCGTAAAGGCATATCCCTGCCAGGAACTGCGGTATTGTTTGGCAAAAGAAAGTACACCTTCATAGATGTACTGCACAGCCTGCGTCAGTTCTTCTGTTCCCTGACACTTTTCCTTGATCTGAGCCAGTGTCTTCTGCCAGTCTTCCAGCATCACATATGCGGCCAGCATTTCCTTGGAAGGAAAATAATTATAAACAGTACCAACAGCGATATGACAGTCATTGGCAACCTTGCGGATAGTCAGCTGCTCATAGCCCTGCTTCTTAAGAATGATGCGGGCATCCTGCAGGATCATATCCTTGAGATTTTCTATCTTTTTCGGCATATTTCCCTTTCTTTTATGAACACGTTCATTTAATATATTGTATTGTATCACACTTGCACGAGAGAAGTGTTCTGATGAAGAAGAAAATGAAAAGAAGGTATATTGTCCTTCTGACTGTTGTATCAATTGTTATCGGCGCCGTTCTTGGTTTCTTATCCTGGACAGCTTTCTATTATCATGCGGATGCGACCGCTGTATCTTTTGCACAGAGTGACAGTACGCTGATCAATGAAGGAAGCCTGACGATCCTGCCGGAAGAAGACAGCAGCACAGCGGTGATCTTCTATCCCGGTGCTAAGGTTGAAGCGATTGCCTACCTGCCAATCCTGGAGCAGATCAGAGAAGAAGCACATGTGACATGCATTCTTGTCCATATGCCGCTGAACCTGGCCTTCTTCAATGTCAACGCTGCCGATCAGATCATCGAAGATTTTCCAGATATCAAGGCATGGTATCTTGCCGGCCATTCCTTGGGCGGTGCCATGGCAAGTTCCTACGCTGCCAAGCATCAGGATAAGCTGCAGGGCCTGATCCTGATGGGTGCATATATTTATGGTGATTATCCAGCAGAAAAAGCACTGACCATTTATGGATCTTTAAATACACAGGTAGAGGCAAAAATCAATTATACCGAGAATGTTGTTCGGATCGAGGGCGGCAATCATGCCCAGTTCGGCAACTATGGAAAGCAGAAAGGCGACGCAGATGCAGTAATATCTGCAGCCCAGCAGCAAAAGGAAGCAGTTGAAGCAGTTGTTGAGTTTATGAAGCAAAAATGAGAGTAAGCCTCAATGAAGTGAGTTCACTTCACAAGCTTGCTATCATTTTTTAGTTCTCATAAAAAGCTACTGCATCACCATCTTTAATCAATTCGAGCATCTCTTCCTCATGCGGTGCAAGATGGCCAATCAGATTTCGCGTTCCGTCATTTTGAATTGGGATACGGACAATTTGGATTTCACCAGCATAGTGAGGATAATTATCGTTAACAATGACTACATCTCCAGCCTCAAAATATTCATTTTCATATTTTCTGACTGGAATAGATACACCTGTCATTCTTCCTGCCCTCGAGCGCCAGATCCATTCACTGCTGTCACCAAAGTCAGCCTGTGGAAACAACTCCAGCAGATTCCATCTCTCCTGCTGTGATGCTTGAGGGTCAATGTCAACTTTCAATATCTTCTCTGACAATTTTTCTGGTGCCATACCATATTGTTTCAATATGTTGATGATTGGTGAGTCTTCCACATTTCTTGAATGTGTGCATACCTTTTGAATCTGCTTCATTTCTTCAATGGATGCGTAGGCATTGCCAATCAGAATATCATCAACGTCCCCTGTAGCAAGCAGTTCCCTTACCTGGAGGTCAATGGGCAGATCTCTCATCTTTTCAACTGTAGGAAGACCGCAGACAGCATCCCATACCCCATGCGTATGCGGTGCATGTGATGACACGAATGCATCAATTGCGAACCCGTACTTCTTCAGTTCATGATTGATTGCCAGAAACTTATTCCACTTCATGCCAGTATATCTCTGCGGGTAGAAATTGTGTCCAAGCAGCACTGCATCCTTTGATACATGATTCTTAACAAAGAAATCCATTTCTTCTGCCACGCCCATAGAAGCATTGTATTCTATGCGGATGCCATAAGGATTCTGGATCATCTTCAGATCCTTTTCTTTTCCATAAGAAATATCCATGCGCATGATATCGCATCCAATCTCATGAAACAAAGAAAGGTCATCACAACAAACACCCAGTTTCTGCAGGAATATTGGATTAACATCCAATGAGACTTCCATTCCGCAGGCGTGCGCTGCTTCTATGAACTTTTTGAAATAATCGATGATTTCTTCATTGGCCCCCTGCATGGAGAACATGCTTGAAAAAACACGGGTAAAGCCGCAGGATGATGCCTGCTCCAAATAACTGCGGATATCTTCCAGTGGAGAAAGATCCGGATAAACAGATACACCTAATTTCATTTTCAATATCTCCTAACTTCATTTTCAGCTAACCATGTATATAAATCAAGACATGCCCGGCAGATGCCGAGCATGTCAGATTGGAGATTTGTTAATACCACTCTTCAGGAATATCGCGGAAAGTGATCAATTCAATGTGGTTGTCTTTGACCCACTGTTTGAGCACATCACTGGTAACTGCTTCTAGATCTTTAACACGGCAGGCATTAAAACTGGAAAGATTGATCAAATCAGCATCCATATACCCGCAGTGCGTAATAATATAACCATACTCACTCTGAAGCAATCCATTTTCATCGGCAGTAATATATGCAATTGGGTCTTCTTTCAATTGTTCCTCGACTCCGCCGCCATATTTATACCAACCCATGCCTGTCTCTTTCACTTCAGCACGCCTTCCTATTTCCAATGTATAAGGGCGATGATATTTTTGAGCGAGAGAAATACTCGCTTTGTAAGTCGTCTCCGTCCCGTATGCATGTCCATGAAAATAATCTGGAAGTCTGCCAACAAGCTCTTGAAACTTTAGAATCTGAGCTTCAAATTCTGCATATACTTGTTCATAATCTACGTGATCATGATTTGCTATTGCTTCATCCATTGCCCGATTCTCTCTGCTGGTATAGAAAGAACCATCTTTGCGGCAAAGACACGGCACTTTTTCATAGCCGAGCAGTGATGGACCTGTGGACGCATTCAGATCAATGCCGAATCCAATCTCATCCAGATATGGTCTCAGCATATCCACACATTCTTCTGCCCATGGCATATTTGCAAACAGGCCTGTGTTTCGTATGATACCATGCTTGATGCCATGAATAATACCGCATGAAGCTCCGCGCGTAATACCATAATCATCAGACTGCATTAATAATTTCATATTGGATCTCCTATCTTTACATTATTGAAAGGAAATGAATCGCCTTTTATTTATACGTTCTGGGATACTGCTTTTACTTCTGCATTTTCTGCCGCAACTTCTTCTGCTTCAATCTTCGCCTCTTCAGCACACTTCTGCTTATCATATACCTTTACAAAAGGAATATAGACAAGAACACATAAAGCAAATATCAACAGGCCCCATACAACACCTCTCCAGCCATAGCTGACAAGGTCAATGACAAAGAAAGGAACGAATGAACCAGCGCTAGCACCAGTTGCATAAGGAATCAGGCCAGCAGCTTCAAGAGCATAAGTACCAAATACAGCAATAGCAGGTGTGAAAACAACCCATGGGAGGAAGAAGATTGGATTCAGAATCATTGGAACTCCGAAGTAAGACGGCTCATCAACACCAAAGAATGATGGAATTGCGGCCAGTTTTGTAATCGAACGATTTGCTTTTGATTTTGCAAAAATCAGCATTGCAATAATCAATGGGAAAGAGCCTGAACCATAGCTCAAGATTGCGCCAGTTACCATATGAGGAAGAGCAGAACCTGCCTGATATGCAGCTAAATTTTCCATCTGGACCTGAGTAAATAACAACATCATGATCGGCATAACTGTCATACCGCCATGAATACCGAAAAACCACATGCAGTACAGAACAAGATAAATCACAAATAAGCCCCATATATTTCCGCTTAAATGGCTCAGAGGTGCTGAAATCAAAGAATAGATTGCAGTCTGTGCATCACCAATCGGTGTCATACCGAAAATTATCTTGATTGCAATGAATATGATTGTTGCAAAAAATGCCGGAATCAAAGCACTGAACTGACGTGCAATCATTGGTGGTACTGAATCAGGCATTTTGATCTCAATATGTTTTGCATTGCAGAATTTGAAGATACCTCCTGTTGCAAAAGCAAGAATGATTGCCATGAACATGCCTGAAGAGCCAAGCCACTGTGTCGATAAGGTTGCTGCTCCATATGCTGTTTCAGCTTGTGTATAAGGTGTAATGATGAAGAAGCCCATCAAAGCGGTCAAGCCGATATTTACACCGTCATTCGGCAGATTATAGATAGAAGCAAACTGAAGTCCGACAAGGAATACGATGTATAGAGCTAAGATACCTACGGTGAATTGGTAGACTGCTCCAAGTGCAGGATACAAAGCGGTAGACTGGAGCCATGCTTGATAACCGCCGATACTGATTCCTTTCAGCAGTGAGGCAATTGAACCTACCATTGTAATTGGAAGCAGGATCATGAATGCACGCTGAATTACATTTAACACTCGATTTGTTGCAAATTTGCTTGACGCAAGGGTCAGCCAATCTTCAAACTTTTTCATATATTCTCCCTATTTTTGAATTTGGATTCAATTTTTGCAAATGAAGCAGATGTATGGGAATCCTTCGCCTACCCATCTATTGAAAGCAGCGAATGCTTTAGAATCTGCAGTATTCATCGGCATCATTCTTTCATTTAGATTTTTGTAAACGCTTTCCACAGGAACAATATAAACTAAATTGAATTTCAATTCAATAATTATTTAATATTTTGAATCGTTATTCATTTAAATTATGATTCATTTGATGTAAAATATTACATAGGCGAGGTATTCTTATGACAATCTTCGACACAATGAAATTGAAATCTGCATCTTTTACGAAAACCGATCAAGCAATCTACGATAATTTTCTTCGCTTCCCAGATATATTTGCCCGTGAGAGCATTTCTAAAATAACGCAGACCAGCGGTGTTTCTCAGGCGGGTCTGACTCGCTTTGCTCAGAAGCTTGGCTTCAAAGGGTATAATGAATTGCAATACCAGGCACAAATTGATATTGAAGGCATGCAGAGTGAAACGAAAAAAAATTCTCGTGCTGATATGTATAGTCAATTATTGGAAACAACAGAAAATTCATTATCTGCAAAACAGATGAAATCGATTGCGGAATTGATCAAAAAATCAAATACGGTATATCTGACCGGACACTCTCTGTCAAAAATCCCTGCTGATTATTTAATGGCACTGCTGTCCTTATGCGGAATCAAATCCACCAGCATCAGCACAGATAAGATGTGGATGCTCCCATATACATACACCAGCAATGACCTGCTGATTGATTTTTCCTCACGGAATCCTTCTCTTCGCCATGAAATTGAAACAATTGAGCAGATGCCTGACCGCCAACCGCATACATTGCTGATCACCACCTCGCCGAAACATCCTCTCCGCAAAGATTTTAATGATGTAGTGGTCCTTCCTACTCTGCCAAAATCTTTAGGGGAAGAAATTGTCTTAGGAGAACAGTTCAGCTACATGATGTTCTTGGATATTCTGATTCAATATATCATCGCAGCCAAATAGAAAAGGGACTTCACTCAATGTCCCTTTTTTTCATTCATCTTTTTATAGTATTCCGCATATGCCATTGCAATGACACGGGCAGTCAGATTGAACTGCAGCGGATGCGATACATAGCCATGATTGTCAGGAATAATGATGCTCTCGTTGACATAGGACAGCTTCTTAACATTCTCATTGCCAGTGATCATCCAGATGCGCAGATGATCCAGTTTATGAAGATCTCCCTGATTTTCAAACAGACGTTCAAAGAAGATGCCGCTGTTGGAGAAACAGATCAGCAGATCATTGGGACGTGCGCGTTCAATTGCACTGACCTGCAGTGAGAACATACTTGGAACACGGGTCACTTTGCCGCAGAACAGCATATCCTGCTGCAGATTGACCGCCGGATTCATTGCCTGCATGGAGCCAAGCAGAATGATGTTCTTTGCATCATAGATCTCTCTGACCAGCTTTTCTATCAGTTTATAATCCAGTGCAGCATCCAGCTTCATGACCTGCTCACTGACGCTCTTCAGATATCCTTTGCCGTCTGAATCCACCAACGGTACATTGAACTTGTTGCTTGGATTGATATTGGCATGCTGAAGTTCATCCTTCATCTCCTGGAAATCTTCCAGGCCGATCTTCCGGCAGAATCTGCTCAAAGTGCTCTTGGATACTTCACATGCATCAGAAATGTCCTGAATAGAAGCTCCGCTGAGCTGATTCATATGATCCAGAATATACTTGCCGATAATATAATCGACACTTTCCGGATTCTCGTTATTGATGAGTTCAAGCAGGATATACGGCAGTTTCGCCAGTGTATTCCCCTGATTATGTTCTTCTTTTCCCATGTAATCATTGTATCCTATTTTCGTAAAAAAACAGCAGTCACTTGTTTTTAACTGTAAATTCAGAGGTTTTCTGTCTTTTCTTTGATCTGTGTATTGATGAAATCAATACGGTTCTTAAATTCTCTTGCGGAGATGCGCAGTGCACCCTGTGAGAATACAGCGTTCTGGATCAGACCGTCTGAGGTCGCAACCGACAATGCATAGGTATTCCGATATTCGTACCCTGCCCGTTCAATCCATGCATCAGCCGTTTCATCAGTTCTTGTATAGACGATGGTCAAGTTCCCTTTCTTGAGAACAGTGCCGTGATTATCCTGCTTCTGATAGCCGTCGAAGACAAGGATCATCTGTTCCCCGGTATATGCCTGATAATTCTGCAGAATGGATGTCAGCTTTGCCCGTGCATCATACAGATCTTCCTTGGCAATCTCCTTCAGGTCCGGCCAGTCATAGATCATGTTGTAGCCGTCAATGATCAATAAGGACGGCAGATTCTTCGGAGCAGCCTTCTGCTTCTCTGGCTTAGGTTCTGCTTTCGGCCGCGCTTCCTTCTTTTCATTGCGGTTATTGGATACAGCGCTTTTCAGAATGGCGGAAAGATCTGCTTCATTGACTTTGATCTTTTCTCTTTCAAAGCTGGCTGTACTTTCCTTCTTCAGCTGAACATGCATCAGTGCATCCGCTTCATTCCAAGGCACATAGTAGCCTGCACCATTGGCGCAGAATACAGAACCGGAAAAATTTCTAAGATCTGCTTCTGGATCATAGCTGATCTCGGCAATGATCTTCGCGGCCGCCTGAGAAGGATGATAGCCTTCCAGTGTACATGAAAATCTGCCAAGTCCCTTGGTGTAGGAGGTCACTTCGCTCTGATAATTCGTCAGTGTCCTGACTGGCCCTTTTCCCTGAATTGTCATTGTGCCAGTTGTTTCTTCATTGACAGCAACTTCTGCATTTCTCGTCTCCAGATCAAATAACGCTCTGCTCAGGGAGGCAGCCGGAACATTCAGTGTAAATGTATAGTAAGGCTCTAAAAGAATACTGTCAGCTTTCATTAAAGCCTGACGGACTGCCCGCAGCGCCGCCTGACGGAAGTCCCCACCGGAAGTATGTTTGATGTTTCCGCGGCCGGCAGTCAAAATGATCCTTACATCCGTGAGCGGAGAACCGCTGAGGACACCGAGATGTCTTTTTCTCTGCAGTGCACTGATAATCAATCTCTGCCAGGAGGAATTCAATTCATCGCTGCTGCAGGTACTGATAACTTCAATCCCGCTTCCTGCCGGCAGAGGTTCCAAGCGCAAATGGACTTCCGCATAATGGCGCAGAGGTTCAAAGTGCCCTGCCCCTTCCACAGGTTCCTTGATTGTTTCCTGATATACGATAGAGCCAATGCCGAAGCCAATCTCAATGCCGCTTCTCTCTAAAATCTTTTTCTGCAGCACTTCCTTCTGCATTTCGCCCATGATCTGGATCTGGATCTTCTGTGTCTTTTCATCGATGGATACTTCCAGCTGCGGGTCTTCCTCAGCCAGCTGCTTCATCGTTTCATTCAAGGCAAGCGTATTGGTTCCAGCCGGCAGGATCAGTTCATATGTCATATATGCGCTGAGGAGCGGTTTCTCGCTGTCCTTTTCAAAGCCAAGCCCCTGCCCTGGTTCAAATGAGGTGATTCCCTTCAGAGCAGCAACATCACCTGCTTCTGCTTCATTCATCAAAGTAAAGCTGCTGCCTTGATACAGACGGATGGCATCTGCTTTTTCGGTCTCACTGATCTTATCTTTTGCCTTCAGGACACCGCCGGTGATCTTGACATGTGTCAAACGGTCTCCTTTTTCATCAGTTGAGATCTTATAGATCCTGGCACCGAAATCCTGCGGATAGGTGCGTTCCGGGGTAAAGAAGGACAGCAAATCCATCAGTTCATCAATGCCCTGCATCTTCAATGCTGAGCCCAGCAGAACGGGAAAGAACTTCCGCTGATAGAATGTATCTAAAAGAGAATCCTGATGAAAGGTGCCTGTCTGCATGTATTCTTCTAAAAGAATGTCATCCGTCAATGACAGTTCTTCTTCATATCCCTTCTGATGAAAGGCAACACATGCGTCGGAACATTTTGCATGCAGGTCCTTGATCAGCTGTTCTGCAGGAAGATAGGAAATATCCATCTTGTTGATAAAGACAATCACTGGAATATGATAATGTGCCAGGCACTTCCAGATTGTTTCGGTATGTGACTGGACACCATCCTGACCATTGATTACCAATACAGCACAGTCAAGAATCGAAAGACTGCGTTCCATCTCGGCGGAGAAGTCGACATGCCCTGGCGTATCAATCAGGTAAAATCTGGTATCCTTCCAGTCAAAGTGCCCTTCTTTGGCATAAATGGTGATTCCATGTGAGCGTTCTTCTTCATCATAATCCATCACGGTATCACGATGATCAACACGGCCAAGCTTTCTGATGGTGCCGCTTTGATACAGCATCGCTTCAATACATGTTGTTTTTCCTGCATCGACATGTGCAACGATGCCAACTGTCTGTTTTTTCATTTCTCCATTATACCAAAAAGACTCACATCTCTGTGAGTCTCCGGTTATTCACTGGCTTTCTTCTTCAATTCTTCTAATTCTTTTTCTTTATCCGTCTTTTCATTCCGCTTGACATAGATTGTATCTTCTACATCCTTCTTCATCGTTGGATTTGGTGCAACTTCCAGACGGTATTCCAGATCTTCCAGTTCCTTGTTGATCTTATCTAATTCCTTCTGTGCCTTTTCAATATCCGCTTCTACAGCTTTTGTAAAGATTGCCTTCTTTGCAGACCAGAATGCTTCCTTTGTCTTTGTAAAGGTATCCCAGAGAGAATCATTGATATCCTTGCCGGAATATCCTGCTGCTCTCCATTCTTTATCCAATGCCTTCATGCGGTCAGCAGCACTTCTGCCGAAATCATTCTTCTCAACAATAGCTTTTGCTTCTTCAATCAGCTTCTGCTTTGTTTCACCGGACTTCTTCAGCTGCTCATCACGCTCATCAAAGAACTTCTGTCTTGCGTCAAAGAACTGCTTTCTCAGACCATTGAACTCTTCCCACAGTTTCTCATCAACTTCATGACCTGCACTGCCTGCTGTTTTCCATGCATCAAACAGTTCATTCATCTTCACATTCGTCTCTTTGAAATTTGAGACATTTGATACCAGTTTCTTTGCCTGACTGATCAGTTCTGTCTTTTTTGTTTCAGCAGTACTTCTGGATTCGTTGATATGTTCATTGAAGTTCTTCTGCTTTGTACGCAGTGTATTCTCAATCTCACGGATCTGCTCATGGAATTCATCATCCTTAGCAGAGCCGGCACTGCCGATCTCACGCAGGGAATCCTTCAGCTTATCCAGTTCATTTCTTGCGTTGCGGAAGTTGTCAGCATCGAGCAGCTCCTTAGCCTGATCAACGATAGTGCTCTTGGCAGCGATGTTCTGCTTGATTTCCTCCATCTTCGGTTCAAAGGCATTCAGTGCCTTCTCATAACGCTTGATAATATCTTTCTCAACAGGAACATTCCATACGGTCAGCTTGTTCCATGCATCCTTGATGGCATTCAGTGCATTTTCATCACTGTCGCCGTTATGCAGCATATTTTCAAGCTCTCTGGCAAGCTCGGTCTTCTTATTCAGCTGTTCCTTTAATGTGTCGAGCGCCTTTTCTTTGTACTCTGTTCCATATTCTGTACTGCCGCCCTCTGCCTTGGAATGTGTCCAGGCAAACATACGGTAGTCTCCATTCACTTCAATGCCGAACCATGTACCATGTCCGTCATCTGCATCTTCCTTAGGAGGAACTGCTTTTCCGTTTTCATCCAGTGCTCCATACATGATCTCAATTGTATTCCCGCCAAATGTCTTATACTTCCTGATTTTGGTCTTGGCTAATTCATCATTTAATTCTGGTTTGTTCATCGTGTAGTCTCCTTTGCTTAGTACGTATGTTATTTTCTCACAAAACCTATAAAATAACAAAGATTTCGAACATTTGTTCAAAAAGAAGAAGCAGATTTCTCCGCTTCACTTCTTCAGTTCATTGATTAATTTAAGATAGGAAGGGACTCTGCAGTCACGTGCAAAGTACTCATCAAAGTGCTTTCCGGCAAAGCTCCCTTTTACTAGATCTCTGTCCAGGCTCTGCAGGATTTCCGGCAGCGGACGGAAGGCATTCATGCGCACATTGTCCAGAATTTTCTTGTTCCTCTGCTCTGGGACCACTCTCTCCTTTGGATAGCCTCCCCCCGGTTCTTCGGCGAACAGCTTCTCAAAGATATACTGAAGGTTCAGGTCTCCGCCCCAGCCAAAGCCAAGTGCATATGGGATGGCGACTGCATTGCCCACATTGATCTGCGAGAACGTATAGGCATCCAATGGTGTCTCGATATGTCCACATATGACACCTGGGAAACTGTTGAGGGCGAGCATTGCGCCTTCCCCTGTGCCGCAGCCAGTTACGACAAAATCTGCTGCACCGCTGTTCAGCAGCACCGATGCCAAGATGCCGTTCTGTACATACGTCAGTTGTGCTTCATCATCTGCACTGTACATTCCATAGTTGATGACTTCGTGTCCGATCGGGACAACAGCTTTCTGCAGTGCATTGAAGATGATCTCATTCTTTGCGGCCTGTGAGTTTTCATTGATCAAAGCTATTTTCATATTCTTTTCTCCTTCGCTTAAAAACAGTTCCAGTATTCACCAGAACTGTTATGCATAGATCAGTCAGCAACCTTAACAGAAGTATCTTCCTTGATGTCAGCAAACTTTGATTCATCAAGCTGGCTTGGATCCTGTCCGATATAGGCAGTAATGCCGCCGTCAATATAGACGACCTGGCCGTTGATGAAGTCAGATGCTGGTGAAGCAAGGAATACAGCAAGGCCCATCAGGTCTTCTGTTTCTCCCCAGCGCTGTGCAGGCGTCTTCGAACGGATGAATCTGTCAAACGGTGCCATGGATCCATCTGCCTGCTTCGCTCTTAATGGAGCTGTCTGCGGTGTTGCAATGTAGCCAGGTCCTATCGCATTGCACTGGATATTATACTGACCATATTCAGAGCAGATATTTCTTGTCAGCATCTTTAAGCCGCCCTTAGCAGCTGCATAAGCAGATACGGTCTCACGTCCAAGTTCAGACATCATTGAACATGCATTAATGATCTTGCCGGACTTCTTGGCAATCATGTCAGGCAGAACAGCCTTGGAACATACAAACGGTCCTGTCAGATCGACATTGATGACCTGATCCCACTGTGCCTTGGTCATCTCGACCATTGGGATCCGCTTGATGATGCCGGCATTGTTGACCAGAATATCAATTGAGCCAAGCTTTGCCTTGACGTCTGCTACGAACTTTGCGACAGCTGCTTCATCAGTGACATCACAGACGGCACCATACGCTTCAATGCCTCTTTCCTTATAAGCGGCAAGGCCTTTATCAACCAGTTCCTGATTGATGTCATTAAAGGCAATCTTTGCGCCAGCCTGTGCAAACGCTGTTGCATATGCCAGTCCTAATCCATAGGATGCTCCTGTGATCCAGGCTACTTTGCCGGTCAGTTTAAATTTGTCGAGTATTGTTTCCATATTTTCCTCCTGTTTTAACTACTCCACTATCATAGTTGATTGCTTTCTATCTTTCAAGGTAAACCGGTTCATTATTTTTAAATATTTTTATAATTATGACGAATATTTAAGCTCTTTTCCAATTTTTGGAAAAGTAAAATGGTTTACCGTTCATAGATTCACCATTTCCCGCTCCTGCGTGGTACAATTACCACCGTGAGGCACAGTGTATGAAAATGTTTATTGCGGATATTGATGGTACTTTAAGAGGAAGGACACGCCATGTCCCAGGTCCTTTGACCCTGCAGGCATTTGAAGAGATGCATCAGAAAGGCATCATTCTGGGCATCGCTTCAGGCAGACCGTTATGGCAGGGTGTCTCTGATCATTACAAAGAATGGGGGCTCAGCTTCCAGTTTGATTTCCTGATTGGCATGAACGGCGGAGAATTATGGACCAAGGCATCTAACGAAAAGAAAGATTACCATCTGCTGTCTACAGAAGAGCTCAAGGAAATCGTCGCGGCACTGCGGGACTTCCCTGATACCAACCCGTTTGTATACCGTGAAGGTTATGAACTGTCCCTGTTGATGGACGATGAAATCAAAGCTTCCGGCATGCGCCATATGTGCCGTGTAGAGATCTGCAGAGATGAATCAGATCTCTGGTCAGAACCGACCGGCAAGATCCTGTACCGTTATCCGACCGTCGAGGAAGCGGAAGAAGTCGAAGCATTTGCCAGAAAGAAGTTCGGCAGCCGCATTGCCTGCTTCCGGACAGGACCGGAATTAGTTGAGCTCCAGGATCCAATGAATAATAAAGGTGAAGGACTGAAAAAGTATTGTGAATCTATCGGCATGGACCTGAAGGATGTCATTGCCTTCGGCGATGCAGAGAATGATATTGAAATGCTGAAGACATCTGGACAATCTGTCTGCGTCAAAGACGGCATGGAAGATGTTAAAAAGATCTGTGATGATATCACGGAACATGACTGTGATGATGATGGTGTCGGTCATTATCTGTATGACCATCACCTGATATAGAAAAAGGAGATTGAAATGAGCGACCGTCAGAATATTTATGAATTGCTGGAAGAAATCCATCATAAGGCTTTCCCAGATGCTTCTGTAGGAGAATTCCTCCAGCATATGGATGCATTGGTAGGACCGATGAAAGACCTGTCGGATGGTGAATTAGTTGCTAGACTATATGCCTACAACAAGATGCCTTTCTACGAGCACTTCTAAGATAAAAAAATTCTCTCAGGAGAATTTTTTTATGCTTCGATCTGACGGTTCTGCGGTCCTTTGGCAAGAATGCTTTCGACCCGCGTAAAGAACATAATTGTTGTGACCGATGCAGCGATAGCATCACTGATTGGTTCAGCAATAAAGACAGCAAATACTTGATTTGAGATATAATGCGGCAGGATCAGAATCAGCGGGATCAGCAGTATGATCTTCCGGAGCAGTGCCATCAGCAAGCTGATCTTTGCTTGTCCCAGGGCCACAAATGACTGCTGGCATGAAATCTGAAACCCTAGGGTAATCGTACATGCAAAGTAAATGCGCATTGCCCCTACACTGTAATCAAGCAGTTCTGTATTGGCAGTAAAAGCAGAAGCAATCGTCCGCGGCAGCAGCATGATCAAGATCCATCCAATACCGGCATACACAACACATGTTGTGAAGATCATGCGGAAGGATTTTCTGACTCTGTCATTCTTAGCTGCACCAAAGTTATAGCTCAGCAGAGGTGCTGCGCCCTGCGTAATGCCGTTGAGCGGCATGGAGATCAGGGAAGAGACACTGGTGATGATTGTCATTGCCCCGACAGCCATATCCCCGCCGTATACGGCAAGGCTGTGGTTGAAGGTAATCGACAGCAGGCTCTCGGTCGACAGCATGATAAAGGAAGACGCGCCCAATGCCAGGCATGGCATCAGAATCTTCTTCTCAATCCGGAAGGTCTTTTTCTGCAGACGCACACTCGGCCTTGTCCCCATCAGAAAGAGAATGACCCAGGCCGCACTGACTGCCTGTGAAAAGACAGTTGCGATTGCCGCCCCTTCTACACCCATGTTGAAGCCGAAGATCAGGATTGGATCCAATATGATGTTGATCACTGCACCGATGATATTTGTCATCATGCTTTCTTTCGCAAAGCCCTGTGCAGAAATATAAAAATTCATGCCTAAGGCAATGGTGACAAAGATCGTACCGAGGATATAAATTCTTGCATATGGCAGTGCGTAAACAAATGTATTTTCTGATGCGCCGAAGAAATATAAGAGCTGCGGTGCTGCCAGATACATGACTATGGTCAGGACAATCGACAATAGGATCAGTGCAGAGAAGCTGTTGCCCATGATCTTTTCTGCCTTTTCTTTCTGTCCTTCGCCTAGACGGATGGACATCAGCGGTGCACCGCCGCTTGCAACTAACATGGCAAAGGCATTGGTCAAGAGAAGAATCGGCACGAACAGTCCAGCACCTGTCAGCGCAGACTGGCCGACTTCTGCCATGTGGCCGATATAGATGCGGTCAACGATGTTATAAAGAAGACTGATGACCTGTGCCACAACAGCAGGAATGGTCAGTCGAAAGAAGAGCGACTTAATACTGCCGCTGCCTAATAAATCAGTACGATTCATCTGTTTTCCCCTCCATACTGCTGACAGTTTGCCAGGAACTTTGCGGAAGCTGCCTGCAGTGCCTTACGGTCTTCATGCGTAAAGCCTTTCATGATTGTCTGGTCAAACAGCTTCTGTGCTGCTCTGCCGTCTTCAATGATCTTATCTGCCTTTTTCGTAACAGTTAGATGGATGTCTCTCTTGTTTTCCTTCTGTTCCTTCTTCTTCAGATATCCTTTTTCCAAAAGAGAGTTCACTGAAACGGAGACATGCGACTTTGCCACCTTGCGCACTTCAATGATATCTGCCGCTCTGTCATATTCTGGATTGTTTGCCAGGAACAGCAGAATATCCAGCTCTGATTTTGTCAGACTGTGCTTTTCATATACAGGTTCCAGAAGGTCGTCATAGAGCTTTACGACTGCATCAATTGCATCCCACATTTCAAATTTCATCATTCATCCTCACATTGTTCGTTTTAGAACTATATTATATACAATGCCAAATTCAACGCAACCATTATTTGTTCGTTTTCGAACATTATGAAAGCAAAAGAAAAGAAGCACTGCGTGCTTCCTGTTATATTTTGTTCTTCAACTCTTCTCATAGCCGGCGATACTGAATGGTCGGCAGGTCTCCTGCCAGCAGGTTCTCCTGGGAACGATAGGACGATGCCTTCGGCTTCTGCGTAATTAAAATTCTCTTATCCTGTCTTTCGATAATGCGGTTGCCGAATCTGCCGAAGAATGTAATGCATGCATCCCCTGCTTTATTTCCAGCCGCCCTGCTGTAGAAGCGGATATACAGAATGGTATTCTCATCATCTACAGGCGCAAAGTAAATGATGATTTTCATCTTGTCACTGATGTGATTCATCCAGAGATTTGGAAAAAGAAATTTTAAAAAAGACTGACCAGGGATACAAGATCATTGATAGAGAAGCACTGCAGAAGAAATCATCACAGTAAAAAAGACTGAACTGGGCCTTATCCAGATCAGTCTTTTTCATCATCCAATTTTACCGTTACTTTAGAGCATTTTCTTTTAGAGCATTGCAAGCCAGTTTCAGACCGCCCATAATTCCCTGATCATCATGCAGACTGGCTGGAACAATATAGGTATCTAAATGCTTCATTTCATCTGTCTGAATATAGCCATTGATCATCTCTGACACCTTCTGACGGATCATAGGGAACAATTGTTCCTGATGCATGACACCGCCGCCTAGAATAATTCTCTGCGGACTGAGTGTACAGATATAGATACTGACAGCTTCTGCAATATAGAACGCTTCTAGATCCCACACCTGAGGCTGGTCAATCAATTCTGCTGCCGGCCTTCCCCAGCGCTTTTCAATTGCCGGACCAGAAGCAAGGCCTTCAAAGCATGTGCCATGATATGGACATACGCCCTGAAAAGCATCATCTTTTCTGACTGGAATCACGATATGTCCAGCTTCCGGATGCAGCATGCCATGAAGCGGTCTGCCATTTGTCATAATGCCGGCACCGATGCCAGTTCCAATGGTGATGTATACAGCATCACTCAGTCCCCTGGCACTGCCCCAGGTCACTTCTCCAAGCAGTGATCCATTGACATCTGTATCAAAACCAACCGGAACATGCAGTGCATTCTTTACCTCATTGACAATATTGAAATTTTCCCATCCTGGTTTTGGAGTAGTGGTAATTGCCCCGTACGTCGGTGAAGAACGGCGAAGGTCAATAGGTCCAAAGCAGGCAATACCGACAGCTTCAATTTTCTTCGGTTCAAACCAGTCAATTGCCTGTTTCATTGTCTCTTCTGGCAATGTTGTTGGAAATTTTATCTGATCAATGATCTTTCCATTTTCATCACCGACTGCACACACAAATTTTGTACCGCCTGTTTCAATTGAACCTAACAGCATATCTGCTGCCTCCTCTTCTCTGTGAATGACGCACTTATTTTCTTGATATATTGCTGCGCAGAATATGGCAGGGATTTCCGGCAGTCACAGTATTGGATGGAATGTCCTTAGTAACGACACTTCCTGCCCCTATCACAACATTATCGCCGATGGTCACGCCTGGCAGCAGAATCGCACCGCCGCCAATCCAGCAGCCGCTGCCAATTTTGACCGGTCCTGTGATGGTCTTGCAGAAGGTAAAGGAGCCATCTTCCTTTGGTTCCCCAAAACGGTCAGCCGCATTGGTCGGATGATACGCGGTATAGATCTGCACATTGGGTGCAATCAAAGCATTGTCTCCAATGATGATCTTGTTGTCATCCAGGAACGTGCAGTTCATATTGACTTCGCAGTTGCTGCCGAAATAGATATTCTTTCCATAGTCCACATAAAATGGTGGAGTGACCCACAGGTTCTTTCCAAATCCGCCAAGCATCTTCTGCAGGACTTCTTCTTTTGTCTTCAGATCTGCTGAAGGAAGATTGTTGTACTGTCTGGCCAGATCTTTTGCCTGATGCCATAACTGGATCAGTTCAGGATCACCGCAGTCATATTCCAGACCGGCAAGCATCTTTTCCTTTTCTGTCATATTATTTCTTTCCTTTATCATAGTCATCAAGAATATTATGCACCTCTTTCCCGTTCTGATATCCAGGGAATGTATTCAGCTGCACTCTATGCAGGGCACGGAACATATTATCTTCAATCTCAGGATTGTCTTTTTTCAGCTCCTTGATCAGCATCTTTGCTTCATACCGCTTGGAAAGATGTTCATCTTCCTTGGCAATATTCTCTGTGAATCTGCAGGCGCACTGAATGAATTCAAGTTGATTATAGCTGCACCATGCCTTAATCGCATCTTCCTTGACGCAGTACATCGGCCGGATCAGTTCCATCCCGGCAAAGTTCTCACTGTGACACTTCGGTACAATTGTCTCCAGCTTGGAAGACCAGAACATCGACATTAAAACAGTCTCGATTGCATCATTGAGATGATGTCCTAAGGCTATCTTATTGCAGCCAAGTTCCTTTGCCTGATTGTAGAGATGCCCTCTTCTCATCCGGGCACAGAGATAGCATGGTTTTTTTGCTTCCTGATCAGCGACCGCAAAGATCTGTGTTTCAAAGATCTGGATCGGCAGTTCAAGCGTCTTCGCATTCTCTTCGATTTTCTTCCGATTCAATGCATTGTATCCAGGATCCATAACAAGATATGTCAGCTCAAACGGAATCTCAGAATATCTCTGCAGCATCTGCAGCATTTTAGCCATCAGCATGCTGTCTTTGCCGCCGGAGATGCACACGGCAATATGGTCGCCTGGAGAGATGAGCTGGTACTGATTGACTGCTGTTAAAAATGGCGCCCACAGCTCCTTACGGGATTTATATGTAATGGACTGTTCAATCTTCTGAACACGGTTCAACTCTCGCATGGCTTCTCCTTATAAGAAAATAAAGCCCGCTGTTCAGCGGGCATCAGTCAATGATTGTATGACCGGTATCACCGATCTCATTTTCATAGTAGTAATCGGTAATCATCAGGGAAACATCCTGAATCGTGACATCTCCATAAACAACGGTGGAAATATATGTCATGCCGTTCATTCTCTTTTCTGACTGCTTGATCTGATAGATATTGCTGTCACCCTTCACCTTGATATACATGCCTTTATGCATGGAAGCCAGCAGAGATTCCTTCTTGACTGCAAGTTTATCTCTCTGTGTTTTATTCAGGGAAACGTAATCAACATATTTTAATTCGACAGCAGATACTTCAAAGAAGATCTTTGGGTCTGCCTTTGTTTTTTCTCTCAGCTTTGAAAGCTTTTCTTCTGCCTTTTCCTGTTCCTTCGCATTTTTGATCTTGCGCTTTTCGTAGTCATCGAGCAGTTTCTTTTCAAAAGCTGTTTCTTTTTCCAGTTCTTTTTTCTTCTTTTTATCTTCTTCTGTTCTTGCTGCTAAAAGACTTTTTGCATAATCTTCCTTCAGCTGCCAGAATTCCATATCATTTGTAATTCTTCGCTTTGCCATAAATGTCCTTCCTTCCGCATTTACTGCAACCTTATTTTAGCATACAAGACTTCTGCAGCACAGATAACAAGTATCAGAATTCAAGTTCTTTCTTACGGAATACCATCTGTGACAGATAGATTGGCAGGATCAGATAGACTGCGATGCCGACAATATTCAGCAGATTATTCCAAGGATCCGCAAAGAAAGATGCGGAAAGAGAAGAGAACAGGATTCCGCTGAGATCAGGGAAGCCGAACTGCGTATTCAGATAGCCGAACAGAACCGTAAAGATACCTGTAATGATTTCAAATGAGAACATGATATACAGGATCTCAGCATAATTTGCATGCAGCGTCGCAAAGATCACAATCATCGAAATGTTGTAGAAGACCATCGTTTCAAGAATTGACTGAATGGTGGAAACAGCAATTGCACTGAAGAAAGAAGTAGGCAGACTTGCATGGAAGATGACTGGGACCAGGCACAGGATCAAAGCAGCAATCGCATCATAAACGACAGCCAGGATCAATCCTTCCAGTTCCTTTGACCATACGACCTGGGAGCGGGATAGACCGCTGCCAATCGCTATCTGCATCGTCCGTGTTCTGGTATCAGCAGAGAAGACGGCAAAGAACACAATAATGCCGAAATAGATTGTCAATGTACCGGCAATGATATTGGCCATGTTCTGGAATTCTTTCAGATTGCCTGTACTGCAGTTGTAGACAGCAATCAAAGCAATGATCAGATAGATGCACAGCAGAACAATGAAATGAGACTTCTTGCGGCGGATGCGCTTGAGATCCGCATGTACATAACGCTGCATTATTTCTTACCTCCCACAAGATTAAAGTAATAATCTTCCAATGAAGTTGCGACGTCAGTGACAGCAGCCACTTCAATGCCGTTGTCATGCAGAAGCTTTTCTGCCCCTGCTGCATCCTTTTCATTCACGGTAATATTAACATTCTGCTTCTGTTTCTGAAGGTCTTCTTCCGTGATCTCTGCGGCAATCACTCCTTCATTGACAATTCCAAAGCGGACTGCTGTATGTTCCAGTTCGCCTAAGATATGTGAGGAGATAATGATCGTCATGCCTTCTTCGGCATTCAGTTTCTTCATCAGGTTGCGGATATCTGCGATGCCCTGCGGATCCAGACCGTTGACCGGCTCATCCAGGATCAGGATCTCTGGATGTCCCAGCAATGCATTGGCAATGCCAAGGCGCTGCGTCATGCCCAATGAAAAGTTCTTGTATTTACTGTTGACGCCGGATAGGCCAACCAAGTCCAGGACTCTTTCAATTTCATGCTTGTCCTTGATGCCTTTTAACGTGCAGTAGTAGTCCAGATTCTGCTGTGCCGTCATGTAGTCAAAAAAATTTTTGCCGATGAAGAAACCAATCTTGGAACGGTTCTCATGTCCTGTTCCGCCATTGATCGTAATTGTACCATTCTGATAATCAGACAGTCCGAGGATTGTCTTGAACATTGTTGTCTTGCCAGCACCGTTCCGGCCGACGAGACCGAAAATATCACCCCGGTTGATAGTCAGGTTGACACCCTTTAGTACTTGGTGGCTGCCATAGCTTTTGACAACATTCTCTAAGCAGATAACACCCTCGCTCATGATAATTCCCCCTTACATTAATTTACATATCATAACATCAATCAGATGCGTTCGTAAAACGAAGAAAAAGAGCACATGAGGATTCCATGTACTCTCACTTTTGTGATAGATTCACTGTCTGGAACAGCAGCTGAGCCAGATGAATCGGGTGACCGCCGCCAGTTTGAATTCCTTTGTAGCAGGTATTGCAGCAGCAGATGACATATTCTGTCGGGTACTGCTGGACATGTTCATGCATGATTTTCTCATAAAGATGGTCCGGCAGATGGTCCAGATGAATGTCGGGATCATACTGTTTTCGTAGTTCAGTATATCTTTCCGTTGTACAGTGGAAGCGGCCGCAGAAATCAGCCTTTGTACGGTTCGCGGGCAGCTCTGCAACTTCTATGTTCATCTTCGCCAATAGGCTCCGCACAGCATCGTGGATCTCCGTATGATCACGGTACCGCCAGCAGTCCTGCAGTGTCATCTTCATGCCATGATAATCTGGAAAGACAAAGGATGTGTCTTGATCCAGATACAGCCATAAGGACTCCGGCGTATTGCCGATGGCGGAAATATTTGTCCGGCAGGCCTGACAGACGTAAAGAGATCTGTCCTGTGCCTCTGTCTTTTTATGATCAAATCTGCAGCATCCTGCTATTTCCATCATCTGTGCCTTAGCATACTGAGTCAGGCAGTCATCCGCCTGAGCATCAATCGTTCGGAATACACAGCTTGGATAGTAGCGGTACATGGTCATCTCCTGCTGTGATCAAAGACCCTTCTCGCAGAGCTCTCTGGCTGTTTCATCCTGGACTGTGACACCGGCAGCTTCCAGTTCCTTGATCTTGTCGGCAAATAACGGCAGATACTTCTTATGGGCAACCAGCATCTCATTCAGCAGATCCTGTGCACCTTTACCATGCTCGACAAGTGGATTGATTTCGAATGCTTCCAATGCCTTGCCATAGCTGCCAGTCAAAGCTGCTTCGATGATTGTTTCTTCCATTGACTTCATCAGCTGCACCATGCCGCGGACAGCTGGTTCCATATGGCCAAAGGCCAGAGGTTCTGCTCCGCTGCGGGTAATGCGGGCACTGACTTCCACAATGGCATCTGCCGGCAGATCAGGCAGTGCGCCTTTGTTTTCTGTTGATACGACCATAACTTTGCCGCTGTTGTTATAAATTGCAGAGATGGTCTCGCAGGCAGCATCACTGTAGTACTTGCCGCCGCGCTTGCCTAGGAGTTCCGGCATCTCATGGAGAGCTGGATCTTTATACAGTTCAAACAGCTGATTCTCAATCTGCTTGACGGATTCAGCACGTGTTTCATGCTTTGCATAGTCTTCCAGTTCCTTCTTACGCATTTCAGCAGTCAGATAGTAGTAACGGTGATAGCCGCAAGGCAGGCAGTCCATGGACAGCAGCTGATCCAGCAGGAACTTCTCATTCTGGATATTCTGCATGTTAGACTTATCATCTTCCATCATTTTGTATGCAATCTGATGGGTCACATTTTCACCGGTATTTGCATCAAAGACTCTGTGGAAATGGAAATGATTCAGACCAGCAAATTCAAAGTTAAGCTCATCTGCTTTCCTGCCGATCATCTCCGGCTCCTGCAGCATGATGTTGACTGGTACATTGCATAAGCCGATGCATCTCTTCCATCCGCACTGGCGGATGACTGTCTCAGTGATCATACCAGAAGGATTGGTGAAGTTGATCAGCCATGCATTCGGACAGAGCTCCTTCATATCTTCAACGATGCCCTTGATGACAGGAGCAGTGCGCAGCAGCTTGAACATACCGCCGGCACCGTTGGTCTCTTGACCAATCATGCCATGGCTCAAAGGAATTCTTTCATCCTTGACGCGGGCATACAGCAGACCGACTCTGAATTGTGTTGTTACGAAGTCAGCATCTTTCAGTGCTTCTCTGCGGTCAAGGGTCAGATGGACTTTGACATCATATCCAGAGGCATCCCACATTCTCTGTGCAAGTGCACCGACAATATTCAGCTTTTCTCTGCCGTCTTCAATATCCACGAGCCAGATTTCTCTGATTGGAAGTACGCTGTAACGCTTGATAAAGCCCTGCATCAATTCTGGAGTATAGCTGGAACCGCCGCCGATAGTAACAATCTTGACACCTTTTTTCTCTGACATGATTCATGTCCTCCTTGTTTGCATATTCACCATAGCTTATCTAATGATCAATGGAAATAAGCGGATAACATTTCAGAAATTTATACCGAAACTTTTTGATTTATTTCATTTTATTCCGGTATTTTATTCCGGAACAATGTTAGAATGACAGTATGAAAATAGAAACGATGCTGAAGGAACAAATTGACTTCACTGAAAATGAAAAAGCGATTTCTGCCTATATTCTTTCACATAAGGATGATGTCCTGCATATGTCTGTGCAGGCACTTGCCAAGTACACTTACACATCCACGAGTGCTGTCATGCGGCTGTGCGGGCGCATGGGATTAAGTGGATTCCGAGACTTTAAGATACGCTATGCCCAGGAGCTCAGTTCTTCCTTCAGTGACATGACCGAGATTGATCCGAACTTTCCCTTCTCGCCAAATGATTCAGTCGGTGAAATTGCCGCAAGTCTGCGGAAGCTGACGGTGCAGACATTATCTGAAGCACAGAAGATGATCTCACCTTCCGATGTCAAGAAAGCATGCATGGTCCTCCACAATGCCAGGAACGTTGCCTTATTCGGCATCGGTGATGCATATCTTGCCGGTCTCACCTTCCAGGCAAGAATGATGCGTTCAGGCACCAATTATCTTGCAACACCTGTCTATGGGGAACAGCACCATCTCGCCCAGACAATGCACAGCGGAGATGCCGGAATCGTCCTTTCCTACTCCGGTACGACCAAAGGAACGGTCGACTGTGCCAAGGAACTGAAAAAGAATGGCGCTGCCACCATCTGCATTACTGCCGGTGCTGATTCAGAACTGGCAAAGCTGTGTTCAATCAATCTTCTGCTGCCCGCCCGGGAACAGAAATTCCGCCGGATTGCCTCCTTCTTTTCACAGACATGCATGGAATACTACCTGAATATTATTTATTCTTATCTGTATGTCATGGATTATACCGAATACAGTGCAAAGGCAATCGACTCCTGAGGAGGCAAAGTATGAATAAAGCAGAGATCATAGAACTGCTGGAGAAAGAACATCTTGCGTATGAAGCAGTCGAGCATCCAGCAATATTTACCATTGATGAGATGCTCAGCATTCATCTGCCGCATCCGGAAACAGTCGCAAAGAATCTGTTTCTCCGCGACGACAAGAAAAGAAAATATTATCTGCTGACCGTGCGCGAAGAGAAGCATATTGATCTCAGACAGTTTTCTGAAGACCATGGAACGCGAAGACTGAGCTTTGCCTCGGAAGATGATCTTTGGAGAATCCTCGGACTGCATCAGGGTTCTGTAACGCCTTTGGGGTTGCTGAATGACACTTCTCATCAGGTAAAGTTCTTTCTGGATGCCGATTTTCAGGGAAAGCAGATTGGCATTCATCCCAATGGGAATACCGCAACCGTATGGATGCAGGCAGATGATCTGATCCGTCTGCTGAAGGATCAGGGATGTGAAACTGAATATGCTGTCATATAAAAACCGGAAATTTCCGGTTTTTATATACTTAACCATTTTCCTGCAGACAATACGTCTGACAGTAGAGATTATCGCCGAGATTGAACTCAGCCCCTTTTACAAAACCCTGTTCACGGAACAGTTCTTCAGCTTTCTGTGCACCCAGCCGGTGTTCCGGCGCAGGTCCCATCGGTGTCCTGGCCTTGATGAATTCTATCAGGCAGACCATTCCGTTCTTTTTCAGGATGCGCCGCATCTCAGCAAACAACGATGTACGGTCGTCAATTTCATGAAGGACCGCTGCGAGCATGATCCAGTCTGCACTGTGGTCAGCGACCGGATAGCTGCAGCCATTGACATAGAGTGTCTTCAGGTTGTTCATGCCTGCAGCCCGCTGCTTGAGATCAGTCAGAATTGCGTCATCCGTTTCTGCGGCATACACCATTCCTGCCCCAATCTGCACGGCGGCCAGACTGAACAGCCCGCTGCCCGCGCCGATATCGACAAGAGTATCACCGGTATGAAATCCAATTTTCTCCAAAGTGCCAAGCGGATTCAATTCTACGACTCTGGCAGGATTTTCCAGCTTAGCACGCTTGCCTTCCTTGGCAATGATTCCATTCTGTTCTGACATATGTGCTCCTTCTGTATCTACGAGAATCGTAATGCGCTCAAAAAAAATATACAAACAGAATGCTCAGGCACAAGCAAAAAACTGATCTCATTCATCATGAGTATCAGTTATTGTCATTTCAATTTTCGAGACTCTGCAGTACAGCACCGATATCTTCATGGATGCAGATGGACTGCTTTTCAATTTCTTCAGGCACCTCAGAGACATCCTGATTGATGCAGATATAGGAGGCATCTTTGTTTCTCTGTGTCAGCTGCCAGAAAGGATACTTGATAATGACAGGTGTATTCCACCCGACGCCAAGCTCCAGGTATACGGTGTTTCCCGTCTGATGCTTTCTTAAGAATTCATGATATCTTTCCTGTGCCTGATGCCAGCCTTCATCTTCTACAAAGGTGTCGTCTGCACGCAGATTCATCGACATCGGCTTACCGCAGACAGGACAGTGCGGTATAAGGGATGATGGAATCCGCATCTCTTTCTGCTGACTGACCATGGCCTTGACTGCTGCTTCATTGTCATAAGTCTTTTGATGGCATGGTTCACTGCACTGCCAGAGCCCGTAGTCACCCTGTGTATAGAACAGTCTTTCATGAGGAATTCCTGCTTTCTGGAACTGATGGTCAACGTTCGTCGTAATCACAAAGTAGTCTTTCCCCTGCAGCAGATGCAGCAGCTGTGCGTATACAGGCTTCTTTGCATCTGCATACCGGTTGACCGCAATGAAACGGCTCCAGAAAGCCCATTGCTCTTCCAATGTTGAAAATCGATAGAACCCTGCTGTGTACATATCAGTGAAATGATACTTTGCGATAAAATCTGCGAAGTTCTTTTCAAAGCGCCCGCCGGCATATGTAAAGCCTGCCGAAGTCGATAAGCCTGCGCCAGCCCCGACGACAACTGCATCCGCATTCTTCAGCACTTCTTTGATCTTATTGATCTTTGCCAAGGAGTCCTTGGTAGATCTGTCTGTCGATTTCTTTGTATACATTGAATATCACCTTGATCTCATGATCTGTTTCCTGCAGATACCTGCGGACTGTTTCGACGGCGGCTTTGGCTGCCGCCTGATTTGGATAGTGGAATTCTCCTGTTGAAATACAGCAGAAGGCAATGCTGCTCAGATGCTTCTCAGTGGCAAGCTTCAGGGATGAAAGATAGCAGCTGCATAGATCATCATGATCCTGTGCGGTGACTGCTCCCTGAACAATTGGGCCGACTGTATGAATGACATATCGGGCCGGAAGATTATATCCTGCTGTGATCTTCGCTGCTCCTGTCGGTTCTGCATGTCCCTGTTTCTTCATGATCTCACTGCATTCATTCCGCAGCTGCAGGCCGGCTGCCGAATGGATGGCATTATCAATACAGCCATGGCATGGGACAAAGCATCCGAGCATCTCTGCATTGGCAGCATTAACAATCGCATCCGCATCTAGACGGGTGATATCACCCTGCGACAAATAGATCTGTGTTCCTTCCACAGGCTTCAGATCAGCAGGGTGGACAATACCCTTAGCCGCTGCTTCTGACTGCAGGAGCGCATCCTGCACTTTGATAAAATCAGGTGAAAGAACACCAGGCATGCGTACATTCATCAAACTGCGCAGCAGTCTGCGCTGATCTTCCTCATTATCTGGAAATGACGCTGCAGATTGTCTGTATGCCGGCATTTCCTTTAACAGTTCATTGATCAGAAAGCTGATCTGTTCTGTTCTCCTCATTGGATCTTTCTCTTTTCTACCGCATTGAACATGCATGCTTCCATACATCTGCCGCAGTGAAGGCAGTGTTCCTGCTGAATGACGGCAGGCATCGAAGAAAGATCAATACAGTCCTGCGGGCAGACTTCTGCACATCTGCGGCAGCCGGTGCATTGACTGCTGATCACATATCCAGAAGTCTCCGTCTGAACACCGCCGAACGAGAATGATTCACGGAAAACAGGACGTTTTGACAGATCAAAGAATTCTCCTTCCCCTTGATCAATCTGAAAGACCGTCAGAACAGATCTTGACTGTTCCTGCGGATAGATCTCCGCCATATAGGGATTCCTGGCAAAGATCTCATTCAGCCGTTCTGAACCGATCTCATGGACTCTGCCTTTTAAATTGATCGACTGTGAGGACATGGTGTCTTTCCCCTTCAGTCCAGTCAGAGCAATGTTCTCGTTCTGTCGGATGCGCTCGTAGAATGATTTACCTTTTGCCGTCAGAAAATAGAGACCTTTCTCATCAGCCAGCATGATATCAATGACACATGTCACCGGATGTCCTTCTTTATCGATCGATGCGATGGCGACCGAATGAATCTCCTTCTGTAGATAATTCAAATACTGCAGTGCCTTCTTCATCCTGCTGCCTCCTGTACAAAAGAGCCTCGATTGATCTCAATGCTCTGAATGATATTGATTATGCAATTTCTTCTGGTTCCTTGGTAAAGGAATACTTCAATGCTTTGATCTGTGTCAGTTTAAATACTTCAAAGATGCCGTCACCAATCGTATACAGTGTTTTTGGACCAGTTGGATCTTCCAGCATCGCCTTTCTTGCCTCATCACGGTCATCTCTGACCAGCACTGCCTGTACGCGCAGCCATGTGCCGTCCTTGGCCATGCCGCTGATCTCTACTTTGGCATCCTGCATGATCTGTGCATATACTTTCTTTGTATTGTTGGTGCAGATATATGCATTCCCTTCAAACTCTGTAACGCTGCTGAATGGGCGCACCCGCGGCTGATCACCTTCTGCGGTTGCTACATAGAAAACACCTATATTCTTCAATTCATCAACTAATCTCATATCTTCCTCCATTGTCCCTCACGGGGAGCTCTTGCATTTCCCTTTGACAATGTTATAGTATGTCCATACCGCCATTTCGTAAAGTAAGCACTTTTTTGTAATGTAGTTACCAAATAGATACTATTGCGGTATTTAAAGGATATATTGAAGATGGAGAATTTCAAAAAGATAAAATTAAAGAACCTGCCGCCCTGTCCTGTTGAGACAACTCTCCTGCTGATCAGCGACCGCTGGAAAGTATTGATCTTACGGGATCTAATGCCGGGAACAAAGCGCTTTGGGGAATTGAGGAAGTCAATTGGCACAATTTCGCAGAAAGTACTGACAGCGAATCTGCGTGAAATGGAAGATCAGGGACTGCTGACCCGCAGAGTATATGCGGAAGTGCCGCCGCATGTGGAATATACATTGACGGATCTGGGAAGAAGCTTAAAGCCGGTGCTGGATTCGATGCAGCAGTGGGGCGAGCATTACAAGGCAGCCATAAAATAAAGGTATCCAGAATAATCTCTGAATACCTTTTTCTTTACTTCACTCTGTGTGTATCTGCTTCCCAAAGCTTGTCTGCTTCAGGCTTCCATGCATCTGCGTATGGCTTGACCTTAGCGCTGAGATCATCAACGTTCTCTGGATCTGTCATATCTGTGCTGTGTGCACCGGATGCGTGTACGATCTTGGCAATCTTCTCAGGATTCTCCAGCATTGGGCATGGTCTGAGATGGTTCTCATTGAACGGCTGATTTGCCTGATATTCTCTGAAAATCGGCTGCTTGAGGCATTCCAGCAGAGACTTGTCATGAATGTTGGCATTGGAATAGTGAATGAAGACACATGGCTCCATATCGCCTGCTGGGTTGATATGGCAGTAGTACTTGCCACCGGCAATGCATCCGCCGACGAACTGTCCGTCATTCTGGAAGTCCATGCAGAAAATCTGCTTGCCGCCTGTATATCCACGGACAGCACGAATTCTGTCATACATATACTTTCTCTGTTCCACGGTAGGTACAAGAGTAAGATCTGTATCCTTGCCGACCGGCATAAAGTGGAAATACCAGGAGAACAGAACTCCCTTGTTGATCAGGAAGTCATAGAATTCATCAGAAGTAACTGCTTCGCAGTTTGCCTTTGTATAGCAGATGGATGTACCGTAAGGAAGCTTATTCTTTCTTAACAGATCCATTGCTGCCATGACCTTGGCAAAGGTCCCCTTGCCGCGTCTGGCATCTGTTGCTTCTTCATTTCCTTCAATGCTCATGGAGAAGATGATGTTGCCGCATTCCTTCATGCCGTCGCAGAATGCCTGATCAACAAGCGTTCCGTTCGTAAAGATCATGAAGCCGCAGTCATTATGCTTCTTTGCAAGCTTGAGAATATCATTCTTTCTTGTCATCGGTTCGCCGCCGGTCATGACAAAGAAGTGAATGCCTAACTCCTTTGCTTCTGTGACAAGCTTGTCCATATCATCATTGGACAGATTCAGCTGTCTGCTGTATTCAGATGCCCAGCATCCTGTGCAGTGCAGGTTGCATGCACTCGTTGGATCAAACAGAATTGTCCAAGGAATTTTGACACCTAATTTCTTGCCCGTCTTCTGGGTGTTTCTGTAGCCGCAGATCATGCCTTCATAGACCATGGACATGAACAGCTTCTTCAGATACTCCTGATCAACAGTTGCCGCAATGCGGTTGAAGTACTGTGTATACTTGCCGTCCTTGCCGAAGGCAGTTCTCATGTGATCATAAGCTTCATCAGGCCATGCTTTTCCTAAGACCTTCTGAAACAGATTGACGATATCAACATAACCATCATTGTCATTCTTGCCAACTTTCTTAAAAGCTAGTGTCAGTGCGGTTTCAAATGCTTTTCTTTCTGCCGCATGTGTTAAACTATTTTCCATATAAAACACTCCTTTTTTCCCTATGTATTTATTATTTTCTTTCGTCCCTGCACATACGACTTACAAAAAAGAAAAAGTGTCAATTAAATTGACACTTTTGGCTTCCTGTCCATCTTATGATTTAAACTCTTTTTTGCGAGTTTTGCGTAGCGTTCAATTGCCTCCGGGATACTGCCGTGTATGACAATTTCAATGTTGTTCACGATCTCTTTCGGATCTTCCTTCATCCCATATCTGATCCAGTCAAGAATGGTCCCGGCAAAGGCATACTTATGATATTCAACAATATAGTTCTTGTCCTCATCAGTGATCTCATTGATGCCGCCCATCTCATTGACAATATCCATCAGCAGAACACGGACCTGTGAATACAGTCTGGTCTCCAGCTGTTCACGGGAAACGCCCTGGTATACTGCATTGACGAAATCCTTGTTCTTTTTCAGATTGATCAGAATCTCATACATGCCGTCCTGCCATCCATGATATGTACGAGTAGTTTCAAAGATGCGATGCCCTTCTCGATCAAAGATGGATTCAATCAGATTGTCGACATCACTGTAGTGATTGTAGAAAGTCTGCCGCTGAATGCCGCATTTCCGGCACAGCTCACTGACACTGATTTTTTCAATCGGCATCTGCTTAGACAGATCCATAAATGTCTGGATGATGCGCTGCTCAATCGGGTTCTGTTTTTTACGTTTATTCATGATACGGTACCTGTTCCTATGGATATTATATCTCTTTCTCCTGCAGGAGTGATGATGATCTTTTATCCGGCAGAAATCTGACATTGACCATGCAGCTGTGTACTGCAGTTCTATTTGCCGAATTCTTTTGCGACATCCTGCAGAAGATCTCTGATTGGAAGATGCTGTGGACAGACTCTCTCACAGCCTCCGCACTTGATGCAGTCTGAAGCAGTCCCGTTGTCTCCTGCGGTCAGTACATTGTTGTAGTAATAGTCTGCGTTCCAGTCATGGAAAGTATTCTTAGCATTATAGACTGCAAACAGATCCGGGATCCTGATCTTCTTTGGACAGTGATTTTCTTCAACGCAGTAATGGCATGCCGTACATGGAATCATTCCGGCAGCGTGGAATACTTCCGTTACTTTCTGCAGCACTTCCTTTTCATTATCATTCAGAGGAACGAATTCCTTCATGAAGGAAACATTGTCCTTCATTTGTTCCAATGTGCTCATGCCGGAGAGCACGACTCTGACATTCTTCTGTGAGGCCGCAAAGCGGATGGCATACGATGCATTGGATGCCTTTTGTCCTAGAGTATCAATGATCTTCTGAGCTTCCTCAGGCAGCTTGACAAGACTCCCTCCTTTGACTGGTTCCATCACGATGACAGGCTTGTCATGTGCTTCACACACTTCATATACTTTATGGGATTCAACCGACGGATCTTCATAATCCAGATAATTGAACTGGATCTGCACAACCTCAATCTCAGGATACTCATTCAGAATCTGATCCAGCACTTCCGCCTTGTCATGGAAGGAGATGCCAACATGACGGATCTTCCCTTCCTTCTTCAGTTCAAATGCGGTTTCATATGCATGACATTTCTTAAACTTGATATATTCCTTTGCATTCTGAGCATGCATTAGGTAAAAGTCAAAATAATCAACGCCGACGGCATGGAGCTGTGAAGCAAACAGCGGTCTGATTTCTTCTTCTGTGCGGAAATAACTTCCCGTAAGCTTATCTGTCAGAATATATCTGTCCCTTGCATATCTGGACGTCAGACACTCTTTAAGTGCCAGTTCACTTTTTCCGTCGATATATCCATGTGCTGTGTCAAAATAGTTGAAGCCGCTGGTCAGAAAACAGTCAATCATTTCACTGAACTGATCTGTATCTACTTTCCCATTTTCCAGCATAGGAAGCCTCATGCAGCCAAAGCCGAAATTCTTGTTGATGAAGTCAAAGTTCTCCATATTCAATCCTCTCTCTTTATTCATTATAAATGCACCTGAGAAAGCGTGCCAGCAGATTAATAAAGAGCAAAAAAAAGCCGGAATCTCCGGCCTATAGATCATAAAAATGAAGCAATCTTATCATAGAGAGCATTTGGATCAATCGGTTTTGATAGATGCGCATTCATCCCTGCAGCAAGGCATTTCTGAACGTCATCTTCAAAAGCATCTGCAGTCATGGCAATGATCGGAATTGTTTCAGCATCCCTGCGGTACAGACTGCGTACGGCTTTCGTTGCAGCATATCCATCCATGATTGGCATGCGGATATCCATCAGAATCAGATCATAATAATCTGCGCTCGAATGCTTGAACGCCTCTAATCCTTCAGAACCATTGGCGGCAATCGTTACAATCATTCCGCGGCTTTCCAGAATCTTCTTTGTGATTTCTTGATTCAGGGGATGGTCTTCGCACAGCAGTATGTGTTTACTCTTCAGATTTGTCAGATCCTTTTTCTGTTGGATGTCTTTCTCCACCGTGACCTCGGAAACTGGAACAGTATCAAATGAAGCTTCAAGAAAGAAATCAGAGCCGTTTCCAAGCGAAGATTCTACGGAAATAGTACCGCCCATTAATTCAATCAGGCTCTTGACAATTGCTAAGCCTAATCCCGTGCCTCGGTTGGATGCTGTATCGCTGCGCTCTCCCTGGGTAAATGGATCGAAGATTACTTTCTGCAGTTCTTCGCTCATTCCAATGCCGTTGTCAACCACATGTGCCCGCAGGTTCATCCGTCCGCCGTCGATCATCGTCTCAACCAGTGTATATGTGATGGTACCGCCTTCCGGTGTGTATTTGACCGCATTGGAGAATAGATTGAAGAAGATCTGATTGACACGCAGCACATCCATCAAAGGGACGGCGTCAGTGATCAGCTGTGTATCAATGATCAGCTGCTGACCCTTTTCCTGACATAGAGGCTTAACGACCGCATTCAGATACTCCACAAACTTCTGCGACAGATATGGTTCCGGATGGAGTTCAATTTTTCTGCTTTCAATTTTGCTCATATCCAGAACATCATTGACCAAGCCCAGCAGGAATTTCGAAGAAGTATCAATCTTATTCAGATACTCGTCGATTTTGACTGGATCGTTTTCATCCTTGGCAAGATACGTCATGCCGATGATGCCGTTCAGCGGCGTACGGATATCATGGCTCATGCGGGAAAGGAAATCACTCTTTGCTCTGTTAGCTTCATCACCCTTCTGCTTCGCTTCCATCAGCTGGCGGATCTGTTCCTGTTCCTTCTGATACTGCTCCGTAATATCCTGGACTGACACCGAAACAACATTGTGCTGCTCTTCCAGATATGTGAAGTAAAGATACAGCCGGCGCAGATTTCCTTCTTCATTGATAAAGCTGCAGGTATACGTATAGCTTTCGTGATCTGCCAGCTGTTCAAGCACATGGCAGAAACAGACATTGTTTTTTGTTTCTTCACGATATTGATCCGGTACTGATGAAGAGATCAACTGCAGCACATAAGCATCATAATCGGTAACGGAATATGAGCGTGTCCATTCGCCATGGCTGCCGGAAGGCACGAAGAAAGATGCCTGGTGATCCGGCACACTGACCAAGCCGATGCTCTTATATCCAATCATGCGAAGATTATTCGTCAGCTGCTGACGAAGATGCTTCTCTGTTATGTCGTACGAATAAATAAAGCATTCAACATTTCCTGTATTTGGATTCTGAAATGTCCGGATCTCCATCTGTGCCCAGATTGCAGACTGAAAGGAGCCTGTCCGGCGGAATTCCATGCTGAAGAAAGTCTCACCATTATGAAAACGGGTGATCAGATGATTCCGGTCAAAAATATCATGATAGACCTCTTTATCCGCATCGCTGAAAATGAACTGATCAAGCTTATGAAAGGCTTCATCGTATGTCATTCCGGAAGCATCCATTGAATATTCATTTGCTTTATAGTATCCCAGCACTTTATTTGCACTGAGATCATGATGTCCCTTGGCAACAAATCCTTTTTCATTTTCCATGGAGATGTAGACAAGTTCGTGTTCATACTGTTTCTCAACAGCCAAAGCCTTGGTCATGTCCTGTGAAGTTCCATAGGCCTTGATAGGTCTGCCGCTGCTGTCCATCATCGTTACATGGGATAGATGCAGAAAAAACGACATGGATTTGTCAGCTGGCTGAAATTCAATATCTGCAGTCGTATACAATTTACCGGCAAATGTGTCATCAAAAAAGCGCTTGATCTCATTATGATATTTTTGATCTACCATTTGATACATGACTGCAGGAACATCAGTATATTCCAGAGACAGTCCAAGTTCCTTGCAGCGCTGCGCCGTATACCCAGTTTTGGCAAAGGTCACAGTGTGAGTCGGAATGTCATATTCCCAAACAACAAGCTTGGCGGAGTCTACTGAAGAAGAGAACATTTTCCGCAGGGCAATCTCCCTGCCCTCTGAATTCTTCAATTCATCTTCATTGATAAAAGTAAAGTACAGGAATTCTTCATCATTTTTAAGACGTGCTTTGATGCCCTTCATGCGGATCCATTGATAACTGTCCGTCTTTTTATTCCTGAAACGATAAACATCATCCATGCTGCATGCTTCTTTAAAAAGTGATTCTGCATCCGCATTCCAGCGTGCAGAATCCTCTGGATGGATGAGAGAAGAAAGATGTGAGATCTGCCGATCAATCAGTTCTCTTGGATCAATGCCGAGCATGGTGCCGACAAATTCGTTGGCACTGGAAATGACCACAGACCCATATTTAAATTTGCCAATACAGATGCCGCACGGAATATTATCCAGCGTTTCCGTCAGCTGACGTATAACATCTCTCTGCCGGTAGTCATTTGTGACATCTTCAAAAGTACCGACTAGTCCGATGATCCTGCCATCTTCATATATTGGGCTTTTCGAGGCAATGATATCTTTTTCTTCACCACGGATGACGCATTTCCCATGAACACGCTCAGTGGATATTCCTTCACGCAGGACCTTCCATTCATCATTGCGGAAAGGGTCTGGATCAGAGTGCCATCCCATATCCTCATCTGTTTTACCTAAGATCACCTGCAGCGATTTAAAACCATAAAAGTCAAGAAATGCTTGATTAGCACCTATAAATCTTCTTTCATTATCTTTCCAGAAAATACACAGTGATGTTGTATCAAGAATCTTACTCAGTAAATCGCTGTTCTTAATCTCCATATATCTACCTTTCCGATATGGATCAGTTCAATTTGCAGCAAAACAAATATATATAGTAATTTTAAAATACCCTTTGTGAATTCTCAACATAATCAGTATATATTACTCATGTTATTCTAAAGAAAAAACTGTCATGACTGACAGTTCTTTTTCAGATACTTCACAGCAATCTAGGCCTTTTTGACAGGCACCCAGATTTCACAGTAATACGCATCTGGATCATCGGTCATCGGGCCATACATTTCAATATTGTAATTGCCGGCCAGCTGATATGACTTTGACGATGGCATCCATTCACTCCAGATCTTTGTATTCACATCCTGCAGTGATTTCGGCAGTGCTCCATGGCAAGGGAACACAGCCCATGTGCCGGCTGGAATGACCATTGTCTTCATTCCTTCCGGGACCTCATTCCATGGCAGATAATTATCCGCAATCATGTAGTCAAAGTCTTTGCCTTCACTGTCTTTGCAGATGCCGTACATCCCGCAGATTATCTTGCCTGCCGGACTCTTCATGTGCTCATTCCAGAATGACGGGATCTCCTGATATGATGTCTCTGTATTGAATCTGCGGGAGATGCCCATTACGGTGAACTGTTCTTTATTCACAATCTTGTATTCCATCATTGTTCCTCCTTCAAGTGTCAGTTTGATCTTCAGCGGAGCGACCGCATTCAAGACCGCATTCTTATTTCTAGCTGCAGTTGGGGTGATTCCATGGAATTTGACAAATGCACGGGTGAAGCTGTCCGGAGAATCATAGCCGTACTTAAAAGCCAGATCAATGACTTTGACCGATGAACTGCTCAGTTCCTGGGCAGCCAGCGTCAGTCGGCGTCTGCGGATATATTCACCGACAGTAAATCCACACAGGACCATGAAGATTTTCTGAAAGTAAAAGGTGGATACGCACGCTTCTGCGGCTGCTTCATCGATGCTGATGTCATCGGCCAAGTGACTCTCAATATAGTCAACCGCATTTCTGATTCCTTCATTCCATCCGTTCATATGCTTCCTTTCTGCAGTTACAACATATCATATTTCCAGAATAAACAGCCGACTTTCTGTGTTCAAGTATGACGGTTTAAAAAACCTCTGCACTTCTGCAAAGGTCTTATGCTGCTGTCCTGTTTTCTTTTACCATGGCAATGACTGACATGGCAACTGGAACCAGCATGATAAAGATGCCGAGAACAGCAACAGAGCGGGCTCCGAAAGTATCCATCATAAAGCCGCTGTAGATCAAGGCAATGATGCCGGCAAAGCTTCCGTACATGGCATCTGCCATAGAATGAGCTGTATTCTTCAAGGCACCGTGAACATTCTTCTCTGTTATCTCTCTGACCGTCGGCAGCATGACTCCATAGGATGCGTTCCACATGACAGAACCGAGGATGACCATCGCTGAATTCACTGCGGTGACAATCAGCAGCATATTCGCCATTGCAAAGGCAGTCATCAGTGTTAAGCGCAGATATGACGGAATCCGTTTCAGTCTGCCTGACATGAAAATGAAGACAGCCTGGATTGTTGTACCGATGAAGGCATCAATACCTAGGATGCTGACGTCTCCGCCAACACTCTTAATAATGACGATCTTCAGGTTATTGACTGGTGCACATGCGAGCCCAGTTAAGAATAGAATAACAATCATATAAAAATACGGCTTGATTTTCAGAAGACCTGATGCATTCACTTTTTCAATATGCTCTGCCTTTGCTCCGTATGGCTTCTCCTTCATTATCAAAGCCATCAGGGCAACCGGAACAGCCATCACAACTACGCCAATCGGCATGACAATAAAGCCGACCCGGCTGATCAGCAGGCCAACCACCAGTGCAGTCAGACCATAGCCGAATGAACCAACTGCTCTGGCTCTGCCATACATACCTGCGTCCTTGTTGAAACGCTTAAGCATCCATGCATCAAGATTGGACCCCAGCGGTGCGGATAAGAAACCAAAGACTGGGTACAGCATTGCCGCAATCCACAGATTCCACTTTGCTGCAAAGAAGATCACAATAGCGATACCAACTGCAATCAGGAATTCAGGAATGAATACATTCTTATTAGTATGATATTTATCACACAGACCGCCGAAATAGAAAGCCCCAAAGAAGGAACAAACCATAAAGACAGCTAAAAGGATACTCAGAAAAGAACTTGACATGCCGCAGTCCAGCAGGTAGGTTGCAATATACCCGACGAAGACAGCGTAGAAGCCCCAATATAAACCATCCAGGAGACTGAAGCCGATGACTGTTCTGCTGCTGATTTCTTCCATACTTCTTTTCCTCCTGCGCGAATATGGATATGATACTGCTCGCTTTTATGAAAAGATAGACTGATACCGCTTACAGTTTTGTTTTTCATCATTTGGAACATATTGTATGGATACGTATTGATATCTGCGGCATGGAATCAAAATTGTTCATGATATAATTGAGTTATGACAGAAACACATAAGCATACTGATGGCACCGTCCATCACAATCATTCTCACACGCATGACCCGAAAGAGATCAAGGCAATCGTCAACCGCATCTCACGGGCATCAGGCCATATGAACTCCATCAAGACCATGGTGGAGAACGGTCAAGACTGTTCGGATGTCCTCGTCCAGCTGGCTGCCGTCAAGGGTGAGATCAATAAGATTGGAAAAGTCCTGCTGCAGGAACATATTGAGCACTGTATCGTAGAAGCAGCTGCGGAAGGCGACATTGAAGCAATTGAAAAAATGAACAAAGCGATTGACCAATTCATGAAATGATTACTTCACAATCTGATGATCTTTGTTCATCGTGATAATCTGATCTGCCAGTCCCTCAATGATTTCTTTCTGATGTGTGGCAATCAAGATTGTCTTTTTTTCTGTCTTGAGCTGTTTTAGAAATGACAGCAGCCACTGCTGTCCATCTTCATCCAGGGAAGCTGCCGGTTCATCCAGGACCAGTACCTCTGGATCCATTGCAAGCACTGCTGCCAAGGCAGTTCTTTTCTTTTCGCCGCCGGAAAGCGTAAATGGTGCCTGTCTGCGTACCTCCTGCAGGTCCATCATTGTCAGGTACTTTTCGGTAACCGCCTGAATCTTTTCCTGAGGATACTTCAGCTGGTACAGGCCAAAGGCAATTTCATCTTCTACACTGCGGGTGAACAGCTGTGCTTCAGCATCCTGAAAGACATAACCAATCTTCTGATGAAAGGAACGGGCGAAATTCTTATCTTTCAGCTTGTCTGCCGTGATGGTTTCTCCGTCAAAAAGATACGTGCCGCTCTGTGGATGTTCCAGACCATTGAGAATCCGGAACAGGGTTGATTTTCCACATCCGTTGGGTCCGTCCACACACGTGCATTTTCCATCAGGAAAGACCGCGTTGATCTGATTCAAGACAAGTCGCCGGTCATAATAAAATGTCAGATTCTTCAGTTCAATCATAAAGTTTTCTCCAGATAGACAAACAGGATTACAAGTGCCGCCGGTAACATAAGATAAAGAAGATCAATGATCTGCAGATGATGGCGCTGATACATCTGATATTCGCCGGCATAGCCACGGCAGACCATCGCCTCAGATGTCCGGTCAGCCAGTCTTTCTGACTTTAAGAATGTTGTGCCTAGTATGCCGCCAATCTGCGAATCTTTCCAGGAAGTATCTCCGACCGCACGGACAGATACAGCTTCCAGCATCTGATTGGAAAAGCGTGCCAGGATGACCAGGAAGTGAATGGTAAGATCCATTGTCATGATCACAACGCCGGGAACGTGCAGCTCCTGCAGTGAGCCTGTCATTTCCTTCCAGCCGCATGTCTCGTTGAGGACTGCAATGATCATCACCGATTCCATGACTTTCATGGAGATGGTAAGACAGGATGCAGGACTGCCTAGGAATACTGCCGGCAGCGTGATCAAGAAAGCCAGAAGTACTGCTGTGATGACGCTTCTGAGCACATTGGCAATTCTGCCTGCAGGCAGCAGTGCAAGCAGACAAATCTCCCCGGCTGATACCAATAAAGTAAAGGATGCGTTATGTGACAGCGAACAAAGCAAGATGCAAAGTACTGCAGTACAAATACGAAAAACCGGATTAATGGGAACCATCCGGTCAGAATACATTTGATCTCTTTTTACAATGCGGCTGATCAGCCGCATCACACCAACATTAAGATTCAATTGTTCTTCTCTTTCCTGCCGCCTCACTCAGCAGCTTAAACACAATGATGCATACTGCAGCACCGACTGCAGCTGAAACAATATAGCCTGCCCATGCTGGAATTCCTGCCGCCGTATACTCCGGCAGCAGTGCCTTCCATGTGATCCCGTTCGTCATGCCTGCAGGTACATACCCGGCACCTGAGGCAGCAATTTCATCTATTCCCCATTCACCCCAGGCAGTTCCTTCCGCCAGCAGGCCCAACGGTACAGCAGCAATCATCAGACCAATCAGGAAACCCAAAGTCTTTGAACTCTTTTCCTTTGTATTTGTCAGCTTCGTCTCATCTGCAGATGAATGAACAAATGAATATAGTGCTGCTGTAAATATCACTTCTGCTAGACCGAACACCGTCAAATGGCCGATCATCATCGCTGGAATCGATACATTCAGCGGATATGGACAGTACAGTGCACTGCCGGACGCATCATGGAACAGCAGCGGCTGGATGCCAAACTCTACAGCTGCACAGAACGCAGCCGCATTGATACCGATATAGGAACCAATACTGCCGGCAATCAGATCACGGTTCCTGCCATGGATCAGCCTCTTCAGCAGCTGGGCAGAATAGTATCCGGTAAATGGAAGCACCACTGCCATATTAAAAATGTTGGCACCTAACGATAAGATGCCGCCGTCTCCAAACAGCAGTGCCTGCAGGATCAAGGCTGCTGAGACAGAGACACTGGCCGCATACGGTCCCAGCATCAGGGCAATGAATGTCCCGCCTACTGCATGTCCTGTCGTACCACCGGGCAGCGGAATATTGAACATCATCCCTAAGAACGTAAAAGCAGAAGCTACACCCAGCTTTGATATCTTTTCAGGTGTGAGCTCCTTTTTGACTTTATAGATGGATACCGCAAGTACCGGTATGGCAGCGGCAGTCATGACCGCACATGTCTGCGGACTCAGGTAGTTGTCTGGAATATGCATTCAGTTCCTCTGATCTTTGGGTCAATGATACCAGACACCTTCTTTCTGCGGAAGCCTCCCCGGGGGTTCCAAAGCAAAGAAAAAGGGAGCATCCACTCCCTGATCAGTCATTTATTTGACGTAGACAACATTTCCTTCTCTGCGCGGTGCTGCTGCAGGAATCTCCCCCTCCGTATAACCGAGGATGCAGTGGCCGATGCCTTCGTAGTCACCTTCCACGCCAAGGTCCTTCAGGATCTGTTTTCCTTCTTCACTTTCAAATTCTTGTTTTGCCCGATGGATCCAGCAGCTGCCAATTCCCAATGTATGTGCTGCCAGCATCAGATTGCCCATAACAAGACTTCCGTCATATACATATGTCGGCACCTTTTTATCCGCTAAGACGACCAGGACATCCGGAGCTCCATAGAATGGATCAAAATCCGGTTTCCATCCGCCGATCTCTGCATTCATCTTTGCCAGACGGCTGCGCAGTGCTGGATCTGTGACAGCAATGATCAATGCAGACTGCTTTCCCATGCCGCTGGCAGCGTATGTACCGGCCTCTACAATCTGTTCAATGATCTCCTGAGGGACCTGCTTTGTCTGATACTTACGGATGCTGCGGCGTTCTTCCATCGCTTTGATAACATCATTCATATTGAATCCTCCATATCTTTATTTCTTTTTTATACTAGTTCAGAATTCTTGAAAACTCCATTGAGATGACTGTATGTATTACAGGTTAGCAGCACCGATCATCGATGCATTGGTGCCCAGTTCTGCGGCAGCAATCTCTGGAATCATTCCATGCGGACCGCCAAAGCAGTCCTCTTTCATCATCTTGCGGATCGGATCCAGCAGCACATCTGCACGCTCTGAGATCATTCCGCCCAATAAGATCAGCTGCGGCCGGTACATGTTCACAATATTCACGATTCCCGTGCCAAGCATCAGCTCATACTGTTCCAGGACTTCCTTCATAGCTGTGTCACCGTCAGCCGCCTGCGCAAAGATTTCATCCAGCGACATCTCTCTGCCGGCAGCCTGTGAGCCTGCCTTGATGAGCGCCGGTACAGAGGCATATGCCTCCAGGCATCCCTTTCTGCCACAGGTGCACTGTCTGCCATTGGCCTTGATGACCATGTGTCCTACTTCAGAACCTCCAAGCATACCGCCTTCAAATACCTCGCCGTTCAAGATGATGCCGCCGCCCACACCGTTTCCAAGTGTGAACATCACGACATCGGAATAATCTTTACCAGCTCCCGCAACGGCTTCGCCTAAGGCAGCACAGTCAGCGTCATTGGCAATCCGCACCGGGCACGGGATCACCCTGCCCAGCTCCTCTGCCAATGGCACATTCTCCCAGCGGATATTATTGGAATACAGCACCTTGCCTGCCCGGCGGTCAATTGTTCCAGGGACACCGACACCCACTCCGATGCATTGATCCAATGGGACCTTCTGGTCTGCCAGCAGCTTCAGTGTCCGTTCTGCCACCTGGGCTATGATCTCCTTTGGCGTCAGTTCTTTCGGGGTCGGGAAATGCTCGGATGCGATCAGATGATTGGAATCATCGACCAGTCCCATGCGTACTTCTGAAGAACCGATATTGATGCCCGCTCGGATTGGGGAGGCCTTCTCACGGATAGTCGTTAATAGTGCATCACATCTTCCCTCGATCTGCCAGTCTCCGCTGCCAGCTGGAAGGAACAATGAATCTCCTTTTTGATAGGATACTTTCTCGCTTTGATTAGTAATGGTGCCTTCCCCATCCAGGATCAGGATTGATAAGAAGCTCGTCTCTCTGACCGCTCCCTGCATGCGGTAGGTCAATATGCCATCCAGGTCCAGCTTATCGACTGTGAAGTAGTCACAGTCTGCTACATGGGGATAGTTTGTCCCACGGTGGATCATCGGGACACGGTTGGTGACAGCGATTGCCTTCTCGATATGAAGGTCACGCTTCTTCCCATCTTTTCCTACTCTTCCATAGTCATAGACCCGATAGGTCACATTGGAGTTCTGCTGTATCTCAGCAATCAAGATTCCCTTGCCTATGGCATGCAGTGTTCCGGATTCAATGAACAGGGCATCGCCCTTATGGACCTCGACTGGGTTCAGCACTTCTAATAATGTATCGTCTTTAATACGCTGGGCGAACTCTTCCTTGGTGATTTCCTTCTTGAAGCCATAGTAAAGATAGGCACCTGGTTCTGCATCCAGGACATACCACATTTCTGTCTTGCCATACTGTCCTTCATTCTGCAGAGCAAAGCCGTTAGATGGGTGCACCTGGATGGACAAGTTGTCCTTGGCATCGATGAACTTCGTCAATATCGGAAAGTCACGGAACCTGCGGCAGTGCGTGCCCAGGACCTCCATTCCTTCAGCATCGAGATATTCCTTCAATGTCTTTCCTGCATAAGGACCATTTTCAATGACCGAAGGTCCATCCGGATGACAGGAAAGCATCCATGCCTCAGCCAGCACCGGTCCGTCATATTCAACACCGAATTCTTTCTTCAGCCGCTGCCCGCCCCACAGATAATCCTTGCATGCAGGTCTTAGTTTTAAGATTGACATACTGCCTCCTAATCCAGATCTCTTCCATTGGACGCAATGACTTTCTGCAGCCAATAGAAGGATTTCTTCGGCACTCTCCTCATGTCTCTCAGATCATGATTGGTACGGTTGACATAAACAACACCATAGCGTTTCCGCATATCTCCCTGTGAAGAAAGAATATCAATCAGTCCCCAGCCTAAGTAGCCAAGCACCTCTACACCATCTTCATCCATCGCCTTCTGCATCTGACGGATATGTTCACGATGATAGGCAGTGCGGTAGTCATCCTGGATCTCATTTACGCCATCCCACTCTTCCTGTACACCAATACCGTTTTCAATTGGGAATACAGGCAGCTGATAGCGCTGATACATTTTACTCATAACATCACGGAACCCATAAGGATCAATCTGCCACTTCCACTCCGTCGTTGGGATATAAGGATTTTCCTGACCTCCCTTTTCCCCATAGTAATTCGGGCAGGTGTCTGCTGATATCTTTTCAGAATTAATTGTCGAAGAAGCATAGTATGAGAAACAGAGATAATCTTCTTTATGTGCTGCTAAGATCTGCTTTTCTTCTTCCGTAAACTTCATATCAATATGGTGTGCTTCAACATAATGAAGTACTTCATGAGAATATCTGCCCTTTGCAAATGCATCCAGCAGATTGAAGTTGATGAACTCATCCCATTTTCTTGCGGCAAGGATATCTTCCGGCTTGCATGTAGCAGGATAGCTCTCAGCATATGCAAGCATACCACCGATCTTTGCATCGGAATGTGCATGAAGATAATTGCAGATCCTTGCATGAGCAATCATGACATTATTCTCAATCTGATACAGTTCTTCAACCGTTTCATCGCCTTTGAGATATCCGGCAATCTTGAATGCCAATGGCTGTGAGTACAGATTCTGTTCATTGAATGTGATCCAATATTTGACCCGGTCGCTGAAGCAGTCAATCATCTTTTCACCATACCGTACAAAAGCATCTACGGTCTTCTTAGATAAGAAGCCGTTATACTTTTCCGCAAGCGCAAGCGGCATATCAAAATGATACAGGCAGATCATCGGTTCAATGCCTTCCGCAATCAGGTCATTAATGAACTGACTGTAGTAGGCAATCCCTTCTTCATTGAAGTCGCCGTCACCGTTTTTGACCACACGGCTCCACGAAATCTGGAAGCGGTACATGTTCATCCCCAGCTGTTTCATCAGATGGAAGTCTTCTTTGTAGTTATGGTAATTGTCATTGGCAAAGTGCCAGTCGCTGCGGTTCTCTGCTGGTTCCACAATGTCATAGACAGATAAAGATTTGCCGCCTTCATTCCAGCCGCCCTCTGTCTGCATGCTGGAAACAGAATTTCCCCAATAGAATGTCATGTCAGTCCTCCTTGTTTGTTCTAATTTAGTTATAGTCAGCAGGAAAATAATGTAAACAAAGTTAGTTTACTTTTATAAAGTTTGTAAACTATAATGTTTACATGAATGGATATAAGACAATTGCTGAGGATCTGCGGAATCAGATCCTGAAAGGAACATATAAGGAAGATGGCCTCCTGCCTTCCCAGCAGGAACTGGCTGAGAAATATCATGTCAGCAGAGTCACCATCAACCGTGCCTTTCATGTGCTGAAGGAAGAAAGCTTTATCACGACGCGCCGCGGATATGGCGCAGCAGTACATGTGCCAGAAGAAAACAGTGACATCAACGTCGAACAATATGTCGGCCTAAGTGAATTGATGGGAAAAAGGGCCAATGTTGACAGTGCCATCATCTCCTTCTCCCTCCGTTTTCCTGAAGAAGAGGAAATGAGAAAGCTGAGCATCGCAGCCAATGATCCCGTCTATGACATTATTCGTCTGCGGAATGTAAATGGACAGCCGCTGATGCTTGAATATACAATCATGCCGATCAAGGTCATTCCCGGCATTGATGAGAAGACACTGAAAAAATCCATATACAGATATATCCAGAAAACACTGCATCTTCAGATTGGTGCCTCAGTACGAAAGATCCGGGCAGACAAACCAGATGCCTATGACAGGCAGTATCTGCAGTGTGCTAATGATGATCCGGTTCTTGAAGTGGAACAGACGGTGCGTCTCAAGGACGGAACACCTTTTGAATACTCGCAGACCCGTTCCCGCTATGACCATACTTCCTTTATTTACTACAGTTCCGGCAGATCAAAGATGAACATCAATCAAAAAACAGACTGATCCCCGTTTTGCAAGGATCAGTCTGTTTTATTTTTCGGAACCGTAATCCATATAGGCGCCCTTCATCGGACTGACACAGTGCTCACTGAATAAGCGCAGAACACCCTTCTGGTATTTTGCCGTCTTCGGTCTCCATTCATCTTTTCTCTTCTTCAGGATTTCAGCAATTTCTTCGGGTTTCTTTCTGACCCCGTCGATGCCAACAATATTCAAAGACCTTCCAAACACGTCCAATTCAATCAGATCATTTTCCTTGACCAGAGCAATCGGGCCGCCAACCGCAGCTTCCGGGCTGCAGTGTCCAATGACTGGTCCTGTGGATGCGCCTGAGAAACGGCCGTCTGTAATCAAGGCAATGGTACAGCCTAATTCAGGATCTGAACTGATTGCCTCAGAGGTATAGAACATCTCCGGCATGCCGCTGCCTTTCGGACCTTCATAGCGGATGAAGACAGCATCGCCCTTCTGAACCTTATGATGAAGGACAGCATCCAGGCATTCCTCTTCACTGTCAAATGGCCTGGCTCTTAATAAAGCCTGGAACATTTCCTTTGGACATGCCGTATGTTTGATCACGGCACCTTCCGGCGCGAGATTGCCTTTCAGGATGCAGATGCTTCCATTGGTGGAAATTGGTGCATCAAAGGGATGAATGATATCGGTCTTCTTGATCTGAAGTCCCAGCTGTCGGCAGCGCTCTTCAAGAAGTGCCTGGCACCTGTCATAAAAACCGTTCTTCTTTAATTCATCTAGATTCTCTCCCAGAGTTCTGCCTGTTACTGTCATAGCATCAAGATGCAGTACCGAACGCAGTTCCTCCATAACAGCTGGAACACCGCCGGCATAATAGAAGAACTCTGCCGGCCATCTGCCTGACGGTCTGACATCCAGAAGATAATGAGCACCGCGGTGCAGACGGTCAAAAGTATCACCGGAAATTTCGATACCATATTCATGAGCAATGGCAGGAAGATGCAGCAGTGCATTTGTGCTCCCTGAAATTGCCGCATGGACAAGGATTGCATTTTCGAAGCTTTCAAGCGTCACAATATCTTTCGGCTTGATTCCCTGCTCTGCTAATTCAACAGAACGTCTTCCTGCCTGATAGGCATATTCTGCAAGGTCTTTGGATGTTGCTGGCAGCAGAGCTGAACCTGGCAGTGTCAATCCCAATGCTTCAGCTGCAATCTGCATCGTAGAAGCAGTTCCAATAAAGGAACAGGCACCACAGCTTGGGCATGCATTCTTCTTTGCCCACAGGAATTTATCTTTATCAATTTCACCGCGTTCATACTTGGCGCTGTACATTCCCAGCTGCTCCAAAGTCAGAAGATCTGGGCCTGCATTCATGGTACCGCCGGTCACCATAATAGATGGGATATTGACTCTTGCCATTCCAATCATATTTCCAGGCAGTCCTTTATCGCAGCTGCTGATATAAACACCTCCGTCAAATGGTGTTGCATTGGCCTGTATCTCGATCATATTCGCAATCATCTCACGGCTGGCAAGAGAATAGTTGATTCCGTCAGTTCCCTGGCTTTCGCCGTCACACATATCTGTCGTAAAGTATCTTGCCCCATGTCCACCAGCATCGGCAGCACCTCTGCGGGCAGCTTCGACCAGGTAATCCAAGCCGGCAGACCCTGGATGACTGTCTCCGAAAGTACTTTCAATAAAGATCTGCGGTTTGCTGAGATCTTCATACTTCCATCCGGAGCCCAGCCGCAGCGGATCTAATTCTGGTGATAATTCGCGCATCTTCTGACTTGTCAGTTTCATAGTACTCTCCCGTAATACGTTTATTATAAGACACAAAAAGGAAGCAAACGCTTCCTTCTGATTAAATCTCAAACTTTTCTCTGGACCACTTTTCAAATTCTTCATCTGTCGCAAGAACTGAATGTGTATCAGTCAACTGATGTAGCACACCCTTTGAATAATCAACACCTTCCTTGTTCTTATCATAGGTCAGCGCAACTCTGCGCTTTTCTACAATTGGATTTGGATGCGGAATTGCTGAAAGCAGCGATCTTGTATAAGGATGAATCGGATTGGCGAAGATCTCATCTGTCGTTCCTGTTTCTACGATATATCCAAGATGCAGAACACCGATGCGGTCGGAAATATACTTGACCATGGACAGATCATGCGCAATAAAGAGATACGTAATACCCATCTCATCCTGCAGATCCTTCATCAAGTTGACGACCTGAGCCTGAATGGAGACATCCAATGCCGAAATTGCTTCATCAGCGATGACCAGCTTCGGGTTCATGATCAGCGCTCTGGCAATGCCGATACGCTGTCTCTGACCACCAGAGAACTGCTGTGGATAACGAGTCGCCTGCTCCCTGGAAAGACCGACCTTGTCAAGGATGGCATAGACCTTTTCATCCAGATCAGCCTTGTTTTTATACATATGATGGATTTCAAGACCCTGAGCTATGATTTCCTTGACCTTCTTACGAGGATTCAGACATGCCATTGGATCCTGGAAGATCATCTGCATGTTCTGTCTCAGATATGCTTCATCTTCCTTTGCAAGCTTCTTGGAACCGATATCATGACCGTCAAAGATGATCTTGCCGTCAGTCGGTGTATACAGACGTATGATTGCTCTGCCTGTTGTCGATTTGCCGGAGCCAGACTCGCCGACCAATCCATATGTTTCACCCGGATAGATATCAAAGCTGATGCCGTCAACAGCCTTTGTTGTATACGTACGGGTGATCTTGAAGTACTGCTTTAAGTTCTCTACATGAAGAAGCGGCTGCACATTAGAATTTGCTTGCGTCATACTTTGCGGCCTCCTTCTTCATCTTTGCCAAACGGTCTACCAGCTGTTCCGGCAGTTCGACCTTCGGCGCTCTTGGATCACACAGCCATGATGCGACTCTGTGCTGGCCGCCAACATTGAACATCGGCGGTTCTGCTTCATAGTCGATTTTTAAGGCATATGGATTTCTAGGTGCGAATGCATCACCGACAACTTCATCAAACAAGTTCGGCGGTGTACCAGGAATTGCAAACAGACGTTTGGAATCTGTATCTGTATCAGGCATGGATGCCAGCAGTCCCCATGTATACGGATGACGTGGATCATAGAAGACTTCATCAATCTGCCCCTTCTCCACGATACGCCCTGCATACATGACATCGACATAATCAGCGACCTTGGCAACAACACCTAAGTCATGCGTGATATAGATGACAGAAATATTCTTTTCTGACTGGATCTTTTTGATCAGTTCCAGAATTTTTGCCTGAATGGTCACATCCAGTGCTGTCGTCGGCTCATCACAGATCAGGATATCCGGATCACATGCAAGTGCGATGGCAATAACGACTCTCTGCCGCATGCCGCCTGACAGCTGATGAGGATATTCCTTGAATCTCTTCACCGGATCATCAATGCCGACTTCACTCAGCAGATCAATTGTTTTCTTTTCTGCTTCTTCCTTAGATAGATGATCATGCAGGACCATTGGCTCCATGATCTGCTTGCCGACGGTCATCGTTGGATCTAATGAAGTCATTGGATCCTGGAAGACCATGGCGATATGCTTGCCGTTGAAGCGGTAGCGAATCTCCTTTTGGGAGAGCTTGGTCATGTCGACTGTCTGCTTCTTGCCGTTGTCATCTATGTATGTGTAGTCAATGCTTCCGCTTTCAATCTTTCCATTAGAAGCAAGGATACCCATGATTGTCTTGACTGTGACTGATTTGCCGGAGCCGGACTCACCGACAATGGCAATCGTCTCTCCCTTGAACAAGTCCATACGAACCCCTCTGATTGCATGGATTGTTCCGGAAGTTGTTTCAAATGATATGTTCAAGTTACGGACGGACAGGACTCTGTCTTCTTTATTTCTCATTGTACTCATGTTTTCTGTCCTCCTTATCTCTGTTTCTGGTTCGGATCAAAGGCATCACGGATACCATCAGCGAATAAGTTGAAGCTGAGCATCAGTAATGCAAGAACAATGATCGGAGCGGCAATCATGTAAGGATATACCGTAAATGATTTGTAGCCTTCTGAGATCAAAGAACCCAGAGATGCCATCGGCGGCTGGATACCCAAGCCGACGAAGGAAAGGAATGCTTCAGTAAAGATTGCATTCGGGATGGAGAACATGGACATGACAATGATCTGTCCAAAGATATTCGGCATGATTTCCTTAAAGATGATAGCAAAGTTCTTAGCGCCTAATGTTCTGGATGCCAGGATGTATTCACTTTCCTTCAGCTTCAGCACTTCAGCTCTGGCAATACGGGACATGCCGATCCAGCCGGTGATCATCAATGCGAAGATGATTGAAATGATGCCGGAAGGAAGAACCAATCCCAGCAGAGTAACGACGACCAAGGTCGGAATGCCATTGAGGATCTCGGCAATACGCTGCATGACCATATCGACCTTGCCTCCGAAATAGCCGGAAATCAGACCATAGGACATACCAATGAATACATCGATCAAAACAGCCGTCAAGGCAATGATCAAAGAGATACGTGTACCTTCCCAGACACGGGTGAACAGATCTCTGCCCTGTGTATCCGTGCCAAACCAGAATGCCATGTTGGAAAAGCCCTTCTGCGCATACAGGTCTATACCTTTCTGCGTACCGTTGAAGCCAAGCCATCCAAGTCCCGGAATCTTCGGCGGCAGATCCTGATACTGAATATTGATTTCCTTGTAGGAATAACCGGAGATCATTGGTCCAATGACTGCAAACAGGATAATGACTGCAATGATGATCATTCCGATGACCGCACCTTTATTCTTCTTGAAGTGCGACCACACATCCTTTAAGTAGGATGTATCTGCATATTCTTTATCTGTTAGTACTTCATTGCGCTGAACAAATACAAAGTCTTCACTGTCATAGTCGTTTTCTATGATAGGCATGTGCTTATCAGCCATATTTTCTGACATATCAGTTTCCCTCCTTTGCTACTCTAATACGAGGGTCAATGATACCGTACAGGATATCCAGTATGAGCATCATGACAATGTACATTGCAGAATATACGAAGGCACAGGCAATGACTACGTTATAGTCATTGTTTGTAATTGCATTTACCATCAGCATGCCGATGCCAGGGATACCGAATACTTTTTCAACGACCATGGAACCCGTCAGCAGGTTGACAAGCAGAGGTCCCATAATGGTGACAATCGGAATCAGAGTATTGCGCAGTGCATGCTTGCGGATCAGCTGTCCCTGCGGTACGCCTTTTGCCTGAACCAGAAGAATATAGTCAGAGTTCAGTACATCAATCATTTCAGAACGTGTGAAACGAGAGATATTAGCAATTGGGAACATTGACAGGGCAACGACCGGAAGAATGGAAGATGCAATCGGATTGCTGGCGTTATAGAGAATTGGCGTCCACTGCAGCTTGAAGCCGATATAGTAAGCCAGCAGCAGTGCAAAGACATAGGAAGGAACAGATACACCAATAATGGCAATGACCGAACACAGTGTATCTACCCAGGTGTTATGCTTCAATGCAGCAGCAATACCAAGCAGCAGACCTAAGATTGTGCCTATGACCATCGCAAAGAAGCCGATCTTGATTGACAGCCATAAAGGCCCAGCCACGAGATCTGAGACTGCTTTATTCTTATTGATGACATAGGATACACCTAGATCACCCTTCAGCATATTGACGAAGTAATTGCCGAATCTGATCAAGAACGGCTGATCCAATCCATATTTGGCATACAGCAGTGCTTTCTGTGATTCAGTCAGCTTTTCATCGTTGAACGGAGAGCCAGGCATCAGGTTCATCATCAGGAACAATACAAACAGGATGACGACCATGGTGGCAATAGAGATCAAGACTCTCTTCAGGATATATTTGGACATGTTGCCCCCTTCTACTTGAAATAACGACGTAAGAGCGGCGCGTGCCGCTCTTACATATTCACTGTTTTTTTGAAATTAAGCCTTGGTGATATGACGGTAGGAATCAACACCGGCACTGTGGAATTCAATGCCTGTTACAGACTTGTTGATCATCATAGCGCCGCCATTCTGATAAACAGGGACAACTGCTGGATCTGTATCGACCAAGATCTTTTCAGCATCCTGATAATCCTTCCAACGCTTTGCAGAATCAGTAGCATCTGTTCCTGCATCAGCCTTGTTGACGAGTTCATCATATGAAGTGCTCTTGTAACGTCCACTGTTATTTGCAGTGTTGTCTGACAGGAACAGATCCATATAAGTTTCTGGATCAGCATAGTCTGGTCCCCATCTTGTTAACGCAACCTGATAGTTCTGGTTCTTCATCAGATCAAGTCTAGTCTTCTTAGGCTTGGATACCAGTGTTACTTTCATGCCGGTTGCTTCCAGGTTGGACTGGATGTATTCAGCAACAGCCTTAGAAGCTTCACTGTCTTCGAACAGCAGTTCGAATGTGACATCATGACCAAGTTCTGCCTTAGCCTTTTCATAGTATTCCTTTGCCTTAGCTGCATCATAGGAAACAAGCTTGCCTGTAGATTCACGGTAGTCCTTGCTGTCCGGTCCAGTAGCGAGCTGCTGCGGGATGATGCCTTCTGCTGCAACGGAACCATCTTTCAGGACGCTGCTGCAGATTGTTTCACGATCAATTGCATAGCTCATTGCTTTTCTCAGATTGAGGTTGGAGAAATCAGAGTTTGTTGGATAGTTCGTTGTATCGAAATCAAGAGACAGATACCAGAGGTAGCCGGTCATCTTATTTGTGAAGCCTTCAGAATCCTTGTACTGATCGACCTGTTCACCCTGAAGCTTTACAACATCCAGGTTGCCGGACTGATAGTCAAGCATCGCTGACTGTGTATCCTGAAGATACTTGAAGACAACTGTCTGAGCTTCAGAAGATGTCTTGCTGGCCTTGAAGTAATCAGCGTTCTTTGTGAATGTATACTGAGAACCAGAACTGAATTCAGTCATCGTATATGGTCCGCAGTACAACATGTCATTTGCACTCAGTGCAAACTGATCGCCTTCCTTCTCATAGAACTTCTGGTTCAATGGGAAGAATGATGGGAATGCCATCAAGCCAAGCAGGAAGTCGCAAGGCAGAGTCAGATCAACTTCAAATGTCTTATCATCAACAGCCTTAACACCGAGCTGTGACTTGTCCATTGTGCCAGCGTTGACCTCTGCTGCATTCTTGACGTGGATTGTGTCAAGGATGAATGCATATTCAGATGCTGTCTTAGGATCATCCAGACGCTGCCAGCCGTATACGAAGTCGGCTGCTGTAACAGCATCGCCGTTTGACCACTTTGCATCAGCTAAGTGGAAGGTATACTTTAAACCGTCAGAACTTACATCCCAGCTCTCTGCCAATTCAGGCTGAGCAACACCCTTTGCATCCAATTCTGTTAATCCGGAAACGCACATTGACTGCATGATGAAGGAGTTTCCATCAGTAGCGATATGGTAGTCCATAGTATTCAGGTCGGCATCAATCGCAACAGTAACTGTTTTATTGCTTGTTGAACCTGAAGTTGTTGTAGTAGCGGCTGTACTTGATGAACATCCTGCCAGCATTGCCAGTGCCATCACCGAAGTCAGCGTCTTTTTCAAACCAGACATAAAAATCCCCCTTTCAGAATTTATAGTCCTAAGTTTAGGCAAATTGAAAATACAAGTCAACCAAATTTGAAAGATTTTCACTTTGCTGAAACAAAAAAATCATTTGCATAATGTAAAGATTTACATTTTGAATTACATACAGCCAAATCTGTCCATCATACAGAGACAAATCAAAAAAATACTGCTTTACCAGTATTTTCCGAGATACTTTTTACTCTTCTGCCTGTGTTACATTCAAAGTATAATCCTGCGGCACAGCATTCGCCAGGAGCCCTGTAACAACTTCCTTTGCTGAACTGTCTGCAAATTCCAATACACCCATATCAGCAAACTCGGCGGAAGCTTCCTCCTCTGCCTGTGCAATGACCCGATTGGCATCATCCCTTGCATCCCAATTAAAGAGTGAGAAATCTACGTTATAATACTTGATTGTACTTTCGTCGATCTTCACATCCTGAATGGATGCTTTCGGCACCACAACATTAATTGTCTTTGCATTGTTGTCCGCACTTACCTTGACCTGCGAAAGGTCAATGCCGGCTCTTACCTTCGCTTCATACATGATGGAAAAATCTGATTTATTCCAAAGCACCCATCCGGTATCAGTGAATCTAGAAAATCCTTTATAGTTCAATGTTGCGGATGTCAGTTCACTGGATTTCTGCAGTGTATTGATCAGATATTCTGTATCAACCTGTTCCTTCTTCTGACTGTTCAGATAAAAATAGATGCATCCTGCAGCCAAAGCCGTTACAATCACGATCAACAGGATTCCCTTGACTGTTTTGAAAAATTTCCAGGTGAATCCCTTCTGTTCTCTTTCCATACTTGCTGTTCTTCCTCCATCGTCTAACTTCTCAGTGTGTTCATGGTATCACTGCACGCTGCGTGCACACAATCATTGATTGTAATATCTGTGATTCAATTCATCTCCTGCTTCTTTTTTTATGAACGAAAATCATTTATAATTCTCACAGTATCAGAGTAGAGTCGAAAAGTCATTAGGTATCAAATGGCAATAAATGCCGGAGATATAAAAAACGCGAGCAAGGCGCATTAAAAACATCTTTGCAATCGTTCTTTCAAAATTGATCATGTGCAAGGTAAAACGTCAGGCGATATTCTTTATCCAGGCATCCAGATGCATATTGATGCCAGCGAAGATGGCAAAGAATGCATGCTTGGCACCATCACGGATGTACATCTGATGAAGATGATAATCATTCAGTGTACGGTCATTGATCCTTTCAGTGGATGTCCTGTTCTTATAGATCTGCTTCCAGCTGTCAGAACGGTAGGAGAGCGGGCCGGCCGAACAGAGAATACAGAGAGAAGATCAAGTCGTGGGCCAGGCCGACATCCAACTTCCATAACTTGTGAAAGGCAGTCTTGAACTTTTTAGAAGAAAGACGTTTCAATTGAGCAGGATCAAGAAAGCATTTCTGAGAATCAAGGAAATCACGATAGTCGTAAATAGTAGATAAATAAGCAAGCATCAACACTCACCTCCTACTTTTACAAAAGCGAGCGAAGCGAGCCCGCGAAAATCGCATCTGTCAAGAGTTGACAGACAAAAAGTGGGGGGTAAGTGAGAAAAGGACAATAGAAAAAAGAGCACTGTTCTATTGCCCATAGGGTTTTCGACAGTGCTCTATCACTAAGGGGGGGAAATCATGATTGCTGTCTCACAATACACTGAAGTCAATCTGATTGGTATTGCCATGCTGGTAACAATCTTGATTATTGACTATAAGAACCATCTCAAAACGAAAGATGATATCCAGCAGAATTTTATTAACATGATCATCATAAACACCGTCATCCTTCTTTTTGACAACTCCATTTATATTCTCCGCGGCATTGCCGTACCGGAGATTATCAACATCACTTATATTTTCTGCATTGTGTGCTTTGTCCTGCATACGTGGTTCGGCTATCAATGGTTCTGCTATGTCATCGGTTTTGTTTACCCGCGCTATCAATTAACGAAAACGGGCAGATTCTTTAGCATGCTGCCATCCCTGATCTGCAATGCCATTGTTGTGTCTTCACCATTCAACGGATGGGTATTCCATTTCTCCAGTGACAATGTCTACAGCCGTGGACCATTGGTCTATATCACGTTCCTCGTCGATGCAATGTATCTGCTGGTCTGCACCGTGATCCTGCTGAAGGAATACAACAATCCAAATGCCATCCGCAGAAGATCAGAATATTTGGGTCTGCTGTATGCACCGATTCCAATGCTGATTGGCAATATCCTGCAGATTATCTTCTACGGCATGTCCATCGTTTGGATCGCTTCTGCTGTATCCATGATGGTCATCTATGCAGAGAATCAGAATGAAAAGAGCTCCCGTGATGCATTGACGGGACTGTACAACCGCCGCCAGACAGATGCACAGCTGAACTGGGAACTGTCCAGGCGCCGCCCGAATGATGACCTGCTGATTGTCTCCATGATTGACATAGATTCCTTTAAGAAGATCAATGATACCTATGGCCATGTGACGGGAGATGAAGCTTTGATCCGAGTCGCTCAGACACTGCAGGAGAATTTCCGAAAGACTGATTTCATAGGCAGATACGGCGGTGATGAATTTTTGATGATCGGCCATATCAAGAAGCAGGAAGATGCACCGAAGATCTTCCAGCGGCTCAAAAACAAACTGGATGCGAAGAACTATTCCGGTGTATATCCTTACAACCTTTCCGCCTCCATCGGCTATGTCATCATCGATCCATCAGCTCAGACAACAACAGATCAGATCATCAGTGAAGCTGACCAGAAGATGTATGAAGTCAAGACCCGCCGGGCAAAAGAACACGAAAAAATGAGCACAGATTTTAGCGGCATCATTTCAAAACTTGAAGTATGAAAAAGAATCAATCCTCGATTGATTCTTTTATAATGCATCACGCGATTCTTCCACCTTCAGCCAATGACTGGTGAAATAATAGAATGCGGTAAAGCTTGCAGCCAGGATCCAAGTCAGACTATATCCCCAGCCGACTACAGCAATGTTGTGATTGAGCTGAAGTACAATTGCTAAGAAGATCTGTCTGATGACAACGAAGGCCATGATCGATGTGACCATTGGCACTGAGCTTCTTCCCGAAGCTCGCAGTGCTCCGCTGTAGACCTGATGAAGACATAAGGCAAAGTAGAATGGGCACATGACCTTAATGCATGTAGCCCCTGCCTGAATGACCTCAGAATCCTGGGAGAAGAAAGAAATACATTGATCCGCAAAGGCGAACACAACACCGCCCAGCAGAATGACGGTCACAATCGACAGGATCAAAGTCGCATGCACGCCCTTTTTGACACGATCATATTTTTTTGCGCCCAAGTTCTGTCCGACAAAAGTCGTAATTGCTAAGGCAAAACTATTGACTGGCAGACCTAAGAAGTTGTCGAATTTATTAGCACTGGAGAAGCCAGCCACAGAGGCTGAGCCAAATCCATTGATATATGACATAACAATGACATTGGAGACAGAAACGACCATGCCCTGCAATCCGGCTGGAACACCAATCTTGACAATCTCCTTCAGGTATCTGCCTTCAATTTTCAATTGATTCAAATGTACTTTATATTCCTTATTTGTCTTCATCAGGACATAGATGACCAGGCACATAGATACTGCTTCGGAGATAATTGTTGCCCAGGCTGCACCTGCCACGCCCATCTGCAGCGTAATGACAAAGAACAGATCCAAAAATACATTCATGATGGAAGTAAATATCAATATATATAAAGGTGTTTTAGCATCTCCAACGGCCTGCAGAATACCTGTACCGGCGTTATAGACCGTCACAAATACATTGCCTGCAAAATAGATAACAAGATAGGAAACAGCTTCCACAAAAGTATCATCTGGTGTCGACATCCATCTTAAGAAATATGGTGCTAATAGAACACCGGCAATTGACAGTGCGATACCGAAGAGAATTGAGAATGCCAGGAATGTATGCACCGACTTATGAACATCTTCCGGTTTTCTTGCCCCATAGTATCTTGATACAACCACCCCAGCACCCGTTGCCAGTCCCATGAAGAAGGCAATCATGAAGTTGATGATCGGTGTACTTGCCCCGACTGCCGCAAGTGCAGTACTGCCGACAAAGTTGCCGACCACTACAGAATCGATCGTGTTGTACATCAGCTGGAAGAAATTGCCCAGCAGTAAAGGAATTGAAAAGAATATTAACTGTTCATAGATGTTGCCGCTCGTCATTAATCCTTTTTGCTGTTTTTCTGCCATGATTTCCTCTTTTCCACGTGCATGATTATATTACTTTTCTATTAAATGAAAAGGCAATTCTGATTCTTATGAGATGCATTATTTATCATACATCCTTTATATCTGCGGTTTTGAAACACTGTACCAAGATTTGGAACAGCCCTTCATAAATACAGGTCTGATACCTATTGCCGATATCAGACCTTTTATTATTTATTCTCATCAACTGACTGGATGTTCTGTCCTTGATACGTCAGTGAGGATTCTGCCATTGCAAACACTCTCTTATTTGATGCCAGTGTATCAACTTCTTTTTGTGTTTCTTCATTTGCCGTCTGGATTGATTCCACCTGCGCTTCCAGTGTCTGCATCTTTGCGGTCAGATTGTTCTGATATGTCTTGCAGAAGAATGCTGCGCTGCAGAAGAGAACGAACGACACAAGGAAAGTAACAACCGTAACTGTCAGAAGAACACTTCTTGATCTTCTTTTTGTCTTCTTCCCTGTCCGTGCCATTTAAAGATTATCCTCCAGCTGCTTTTTGAACCAGGAAGAACGATTCTGCATTTTCTCTAAACATGCAATCAATTCACGATCATGCTTTGTGTTCAGCTTGAAGACATAACGCTTCACATATGCCTTCTGATAATCAGCATTGTATTCAGAACGATGCTGTTTTGTTGTACTTAACTTTCTGCGTCCCATGATTTCATCCCCCGAAATTATCTTTGTTTTAAATGATTGGTATACCAATATTTTAATGCATGTTATATGCTTTGTAAATACTTAGCTGAAAAATATTTGATCGATAACAGTGCAAAAAAATACCTGTCAGTTCAATCAAGAACTGGACAGGTATTTTTGAGATCCTTACTTCTCGGAAATTGCTGTAACTGGGCAGACGCCGACACAAGTGAAGCAGGAAATACATTTTTCTTCGTCACATTGTGACTTCCCGTTTTCATCGAGTGACAGTGCGCTCACTGGGCAGGCACCAACGCAGGCGCCGCATCCAATACACGTATCTTTATCAATTGTTACTGGCATGATTGCCTCCTTCGCAATTATTATAGACACTTTTCACTGCTGAAATAGTTTATTTTGAATATAGCATGCAATTAGTCCGATGTATTCTTCTCAGTTTTCAAAATGCGTATACAGAACGCGGTCAGATGACAGAGCAGGTTCATACTCATGACATGGTTCTGATCTGCATATTCCTGATAGGTACGGTATATCTGTTTTAGACGGCAAAAAGAAAAGGCTGTCATTTCTGACAGCCTGTATGCTATTGTTTCTGTTCTATGACTGCGAAGAAATACACCCGCTGATTATTAATGGAGAACATATAGTCGACCAGTCCGCTGGTCCTGATCAGATTGCCCTTCTCATCCTTCTCTTCACGGGATTCAATTGCTTCTGTTTTTTCTTCAAAGGATTTTTCCAGCAGCCGGTACAGCAGCTGCATCTGCTTTTCTTCCTTGATCAGACTGTTCTTCTCTTCCGGATCAATGATGCTGGTGCCATAGCCGTACTTATCAATATAGGCATTGTTGACCAGCAGCGGATAGATCTTGCCATGGTCCTCTGTACATACTCCGGATGGGAAATGAACTTGATCGAAGATTGCCTGAATCTTGGCGTCCTGCGTCCAGAGAACCGCAGCATCTTCCTTCACCTTGACTTCTTCAAATGGTTCCGGAATGCCCTTCACCTGATTTCTGATAATCTTCTCGTATTCAGAAACAGGCATTGGCTTTGCATAATAGTAGCCTTGAATATATCCGCATCCCATTGAGCGAAGGAAGTTGGACTGATATTCTTCTTCAACGCCTTCGACAATGACCGGCATGCCGAGCCAGCCTGCCATGCGGATGACAGAGGACAGGATGATGCGTCCTTTGCCTTCTCTGTCTTCACCTTCAATGAACTTCATATCGATTTTCAGGACATCGACAGGAATATTCTTCAGTGTATTCAATGAAGAGTATCCGCTTCCAAAATCATCCATCATGACCGTAAAGCCGTTTTTCTTAAAGTTATTAACGATATCCGTCATGATTTCCGGATTATCCATATAGGCACTTTCCGTAATTTCCAGATTCAGAAGCGAAGCAGGAATATTGTTCTTCTTCACAATATCTGCCATGATTTCAACGATATCAGGATTGTTGATGCTGACACGGGAAATATTGACTGAGATTGGGGTAGGTTCGTATCCCAGATCAATCCAAATTCTGATCTGATGGGCAACCGTATTCCACATATACTGATCAAGGTCTTTGATGAAGCCATTCTTTTCAAAGATTGGAATGAACTTGCCTGGTGGAATCAGCCCCTTTTCTGGATGATTCCAGCGTACAAGCGCCTCAGCGCCGTACATGCGGTCTGTCTTGAGACTGTACTTCGGCTGATAGTAGGCGATGAACTGTCCTGTTTCCAGAGCTTCCTTCATCTCACTGATGATTTCTTCCTCATCCGCTTCATCAACACTCATCTTCTCATCAAAGTAACAGACGTACTGTGTATGGATCTGTTTGCACCTCTGTGCGGCGGCAGATGCACGTGTATAGATCTTTTCGACCGGTGCCAGATTATCCTGTATCTCATAAACACCTAAGACCGGTTTGATAAAGGTCTTGCTGTCATAGTTGTTGATTTCAATCAGAATATTGTTCAGGATCTTGTCTTCATTATATTCAGCGGATGGAATGCACAGACAGAAGACATCTGCTGTGATGCGTCCATAAGTAATGTGTGAATACTGCTCTTCAATCTGACGGAAGCCTGCCGCAAGATATTTTAAGAACTGGTTGCCGCCTTCATCTCCCCAATAGGAATTCAGGTTGCGGAAATGTTCAATATCAAAACGGATGAAAGTGAACTTCATGTCTGGATTGGTCGCCAGCATCTTATGTGTTTCTTCAAAGAAGAAACTGCGGTTGTACAGATCCGTCAAAGCGTCATGTTCTGCCATATGCTTGATCAAATGCAGGGTTGCCAGGGAACTGTGATCAATAGCATTCTGCAGACGGCGCTTCAGGACAGTCGGCTGATACGGTTTCGTGATGAAGTCACTCGCACCATCCTTCAAAGCACTCTCTTCAACTTCCGGATCATTGGCACCCGTTAATACAATGACAGGCACATCCGCATGCGGAGTCTTCTTCACTTCTTCTAGGAACGTATGTCCATCCATGACCGGCATAATCAGATCCAGCAGAATTGCCTTGATTGAGGTACCGTATTTTTCCAGTTGTTCCAAAGCTTCTTTCCCATTGGATGCTTCGCATACATTATAAGAATCCGAAAGCATCGCTTTCAGCAGTAAACGATTTATTTCTTTATCGTCAACAACCAGGATCAACATTTTATTGTTTGCTGCCATGGTGAAATCCCCCTGTCCAAATCAATAATATACTATATTTATTTTAATCTTTTTCATAAAATTGGAAACAGAAACAAGAAGCCGAAATTGCTGATTTGCTCCAATAATGTGAGTACTGCGGCATATATGAAATATTTATTCATTAAGAACCCAGAGACAAAGGACCTGAAAGTAAGGAAATGGACCTGTCCTGTATGCGGCACAGTACATGACCGCGACAGGAACAGTGCTGTCAACCTGAAGCAGGAAGGGATCCGTATCTTAGAAGAAAAAAATGTCATGGTGCTGTAGGACATCATGACTGAGACAAGGTACCGCAGGGACTGCGGGAACCAATACGCCTGTGGAGACTATGTAAGACGTGCTATCGACAGACACTGGAGACAGTGAGGCGCAGCAGTCATTGAAGAAGGAAGCTCCGACCTCTTAGCGTATGCGTAGGTCGGGGTAGTTCACCGATTGATAAGCCACGGCCTGTTCCTAAAGATTCATATCCAGGACGTTTCTCCTGCACAAATGGTTCAAAGATATGATCGATAAATTCTTTACTGATACCAATACCGTTGTCCTGAACAGTAATAATGTATGACAGCTTCTTTTCATCCTGCTGCTCTTTAATGCCCTACCAGACCTTGCCATTCTCCGGTGTATATTTGACCGCATTAGAGAGCGGATTCAGGAAAATCTTTTCCAAATTCAGCTGGTCTGTCTGGATATAACAGTCTGAAGGGCTTTCGGTATCAATGATCATCTGAATGTTCTTCTTTTCGGCAGCTGACTTGGTTGAAGTCACTATGGACTGGGACAGCTCGGACATTCGGCAGGCACCTGCATGCAGTTCCATCGTGCTCTCTGCATAGGCATCAATTTTCAGCACAGAAAAAGGCATCATAAAATACCGATGCCCATCAGTAAGGTAAAGATTCTTTTCTGAACTGCTTTTTCCCCATTTCATCCCTGCTGCTATGAATTGATGTATTTCAGGATTATATTGAACATTTTATTTGAATCTATCGGTTTTGCGATATGTGCATTCATGCCAGCATCCAGGCACTCCTTGACATCTTCTGAAAACGCATTGGCTGTCATGGCGAGAATGGGTATCGTCTTGGCATCTGCGCGCGCCATTGCTCGGATCTGCTTTGTTGCACTGATACCATCAAGCACCGGCATCCTAACATCCATCAGGATACAGTCAAAGAAGCCAATTGGTGAATTTTCAAAAGCATGCACTCCAAGCTGACCATCTTCTGCGCAGGCAACAATAATACCCTTTTCACTGAGAATTGCTTTGGCAATTTCCTGGTTGAGCGGATGATCCTCGCACAGTAGGAAATGCTTTCCATTCAGGATCCTGATATCTTTTTCTGTCTGCTTTTCAGCGACACTGCGTTCAGCAGCTTCTTCTGAAGAAATATACGGCAGTGACAGACGGACTGTGAATGATGTCCCGCGTCCGACTTGACTGTCAACCGAGATCGTCCCACTCATCAAATTGACCAGTCGATTTACCATTGTCAAGCCTAGACCGGTGCCGCGCATTTCCTCAGCATCAACACGGTTCTCCTGCGTAAATGGTTCGAAAAGGATTTTCTGAAAGTCGCTGCTCATACCAATGCCGTTGTCAATGATATGTATCTCCAGTTCCAGTATTTCACTGGAAACAATACTGCCCTGGACGCCGCATTTGATCTGACCGCCTTCTGCTGTATATTTCACTGAATTTGAGATCAGATTAAAGAAGATCTGATTTAAGCGAAGCTCGTCCGCCAATGGAACCGCATTTTCTGGTACATCAATATCAACTGTCAGTATCTGATTCCGCTCATTGCAGAGCGGCAGGATGACCGCATCAATATAATCTTTCAGCTGCCGGAAGGAATATGGACCTGTATGCAGTAAGATACTGCCGTTCTCCACCTTTGTCATATCCAGCACATCATTGATCAATGCCAGCAGGAACTTGGAAGATCTGTCGATCTTCATCAGATTCTCCTGTGCCTGTTCCGGCAGATCAAGCTTCTGTGTGAGATAGGTCATACCAATGATGCCGTTCAGCGGTGTCCGCATATCATGGCTCATACGTGATAGAAATTCTGTTTTGGCATTATTTGCCTGGACGGCTTCCTGTTTGGCAATCTGCAGATCTGCAATCCTGCTCTGCTCCTGCAGATAAGAATCAGTGATATCAGTTCTGACCAGAAGGATGTCTCCGCCTGACTGATCAAGCCAGGAGTACTGCAGTTTAATATATGAAATAGTTTTGTTCTTCGTACGTGTATAGGTGAAAGAATAGATATCCTTCTCCTGCAGGTTCTTCAATACCACATCTAAAGTCACTGCATCATCAAAACGCTGCAGTTCCTGGGTATCCTCAAACATACGGCGCACATATTTATAGCACCTCTCGTACAGCAGCAGCTCAGAAAACTCGGTCAGATCAACAAAAGGATTCTTTGTCTTGAATTCACATTCTCCGGTGGTCGCATGAACAATGGCAATATATTCAAAGTATCGATTGATCAGCTGTTCCATGATCAGCTTATTCTGACGCTCTGCATCAATATCATAGGAATAAGTAACTGCTTCAATTTCATTGGTATTCGGATTCTTGATCATGCTGAGGATGCCCTGACGCCAATGCTTGCGGCCATTCTGATAGATGACAGGATAATCGATGGTCACTTTTTCAACACCCTTCTCATAATCTTCCAGCAGCTTTTGACGAATGAACTTCTGTCTGAACTCTTCATAGACCGTTTCGTCCGCAATCAGTCTTCCAAAGGAATCAAAATAACTGTCTACTGTTCCATCCTTTGACAGATCCAGTACAGACGGTATCTGGCTCTTGCCTCTGCGCGCATCACCGCATGTATTTCTAGTCAAGTTCAAATGGAATGATCCATACGAATTCGGATCGTCCAGCTTCTGATATGCCTGGTTGAATTTTTCTTCGTCTTCTTTCTCCTGTGTGATGTTCTGACCACATCCATAAATGAATTCCGGCATGCCAGGAACTGTATTCAATTTTTTGAGCACAATCCGTTCATACTGTTCTTTCGGTCGTCCGGAAACAGTAAAGCGGAACTCACATTCAGAATACGCCGCACCTTGATCAATGGCTGCATACGCACCGGCAAATTTATCACGGTCTTTCTCATTCACCAACGGTAAAAGGGATGATGGAAAATCATTGATGATCTCAGGAATGCCCAGCTGTCTGCAGACACGGCCGGTATAGCCGTCATGCATAATGATGACCTGATGACTGCCAGGGTCGTAGGTCCAGATGATCAGCTTTGCTGTCTCCGTGGCATCATCATACATCTGCTGTGCTTTAACGATTTCCTGACGGGCTTTATAAATCTCATCCATATCCATGAAAGATGCATAGTAGTACTGAATACTGTCGCGGACATATGCTTTGCGGAACTGATTATTGACCCAATATCTGCCTCCGTCTTCTCCAATAATTCGGTAAGTGACCGAGCCCAGCTGCTTCGTTCCGTTCTTGACCTGTTCAAATTCATTCCAAAAAAGACACTTGTCTTCTTCCAGAAGCCAGTCAACAGGATTGTCGCTCTGAGTATCCCAATAGTTCTTAAAGCCATGATGCAGACGATAAAAAGCACTGTTTGTATAATCCAAATGCACCTTTCCATGATGGTCAGAGAACACTGCAATACCGCCAGGCACATTGCCTAAGATTGCATCAAGAACTGTATTGTAGCCCTCCAGTTCTTTCTGCTCTTGAATATAATTATTTACGTTGTAGTATACTGCAAAGAAACGTTCCGTATGTTCGTCAATTTTCTTATGGGATGCACGGATGCCGATCCACATATAGTTACCGGCACCATCCAGATTGCGGAAACGAAATTCAAAATTACGCTGCTCACGAATGCTCGATTCAACTTCTGCCAGCAGTCCGCTCTGATCATCAGGATGGACAGAGTTGATTGTTCCCGTACTGAAGAACCGTGAGCGGTCTTTCCGTTTGGCACCAATCATCTGATAGAATCCATCATTCAGATACTTTTGCGTTACAACAGTTCCTGTAACATCAAAAATTCCAATCCCAGTTGGAATCTGGTTGATGGCCTCCAGCTCTGTTTTCTGCTGCTGAATCAAATCCATCTCGGTCATATATACCCCCATCTACGACTTTAAAGCGATTAACATACCTGAAAACAATCAATTAATATGGTGAATAATGTTGCTTATGAACTAATTATACGACTGAACTAATTCAAATATATATATAAAATATACAATGATACTCAAATATCTGCACAATCAATTGCATTGTTCATATAAAGCAGTATGCTGCTCTTATCATAATATCAGGAAAATGCTGATCATAGATTTTTGATTCTTTATCAATCCATGCAAAGCTGCATTTCAACGAACTTTCCCGCTGAATATTGATATCAGAAAAAAATTACTGTATTCAGTTTGAATAATTTTTTTGACAGAGAAAACATCCTCAGGTAAGATACCCATACTAGTTATGCATGACTAACTTTTGAGAGGATGTTATTTTTATAAATATCTTATTACACGTATAGTTTAAGAATCTCGAGAAAGATTAGAGTACTTTCTGATTGTCATCATTCTGATGCGCTTGCTGCATCGTACTTCACATGAGGAATCAATCAAGAATGTATGTCTTGTTTCAGGGCTTGGCATCATTGTCTCATTATCTATTGGTGGAATTTTGTTCTGGTTTACCAGTCTGATGGGTATGATAGAACAGACCGCTAAGCTCCAGGAAATCATTTCCAGCTTTTTTGCCACGATTCTGAATACAACATTGATTGTATGGATGACCGAACATGGTTCAGATAAGGTACGAGATGTTGAGAAAAATGCCGAAAAGAATCTTTCTGCCGGGATATCGGATTCATGAAGGATTATGAACAAAGAAAGACTGCAAGATCATATGATCGAGCAGTTTTCTCTTCTTCACTCCGATTTCGATAAACTTTGATAGCTCCTGTAGTTCTTTCTTCCGTTCTCCTTGACAGCATAGAGTGCTTCATCCGCCTTGGCAATCAGATCATCTCTGCTTTCTGCATCAATGGTGAAGACAGAACTGCCAACACTTGCGCTGATTGGAATATCATAATTTTCACGATGCACCGGTGCATCAAATAAATGAAGAATCGTACTGCCCATTGTTTCCTGCTGTTCACTGTAGAAGTACATGACTGCAAATTCATCACCGCCATAACGGTAAGGCATAATTGTACGGTTCTTCAATGTACCCAGCCGCCGTCCAATTTCACGCAGAACTGCATCTCCATCCAAGTGTCCATAATTATCATTGATATGCTTGAATTCATCAACATCAATCAGATAAAGGACAAACTTTCTGCCAGCTTCTACTGTCCGCTGCAGTTCTCTGTCCAAAGTGCGTCGATTGCCCAGCTGCGTCAGTTCATCAACTTCCGCTTCTGCTTTCAGCATCTCACTGGTCTTTTCAAGCATCTGTTCCTTTTTCTCATGGCTCTTATTTTCGTTGCGGGAACGGCGGAGCAGGAGCAGAAGAATGAACAGTGCCGCACCAATGCTGCAGAAAAGAATAATGATCCGCCGTGTATTGGACTGGTCGTTGATATATACGGTATCTTTCGGAAGATTTGACTTATTCACACCGTACTTATCCATCACATCTACATCAAAGGTCGCAATTGTCGAAGATACCTCTGCCGCGTCAAGCTGTGAGGGAGAAGTTCCATTCAGGCATTCCATGATCATTTCACCTGCCGTCCTGCCGGCTTTTTCACTGTCTGCTTCAATACTGCCGATGGTACCCTGCTCCATCCAGGAAAGCGTAAATACTGGAGAAGAAGCGTTGTCGATGACCAGCTGAAGAGATTCTTCACTCGTATAGAATTTTCCTGAAGCGTCATTGTTGAATGACATATACAGAATGATTGCGCTGCTTCCAGCCTTCTGGATGTAATCTATGATCTCGCCCTGTGTATGCTTCGTTGTATCTAGAATATTGACAGACAGCGCCCGGTACTTTTTCTGAATGCCTTTCAGGTTCGCACTTAAGGCCTGACCCGATTTACTTTCATCGGTGACTGCAAGAATTTGATCTGCGCGAGGAAACATCTGTACCGCCACATCAAGATTATCCATAATTGTAATATTTTCAGAGAGTCCAGCCATGCCTAAAGAGTGGGCAAGTTCTGCCCGCGTGCTGCTATCTACAGATTCATAGATGACCGGCAGATCTTTGAAAACGCCGGTACGGTATCTCAGCACCATCTGCAGAGCATCATCATCACCAACAATCACTGCATCAATATCCTTCATATCAGAATACTTATTGACCAGATACTGGTAGAATTGTTCAACATACTGATCACTGCTGATTGTTCTGCTGTCCATGAATTCATAGTAAAGATATACATCATTCGACATTCCTTCCTTGATGCCGTCAATCTGTTTTCTGACGGACGGACTGCTCAAGGAATAAGAACTGATGAACAATACATTGCGTTCTTTTGCAATGGCATGGACCGGTGCCTGCATCCACAGCAAAGCAGCAGCCGTGATGACCAAAACAGCATTTCTGATCCATTTATTTATCTGAGGTATGGTCATATTACTTTACCTCATTTGCAATCGCAGCGTTGGCAATCTTTACATACTGATCTGCTGCTGTCTGGGCATCTGTTCCGTGGAAGACCTGCTGCAGCATTGTCCACCATGCAGTGCGCTGTGCAGACCATCCTGGGGTAATGCTGTAGTAATCGCCAAGATAAGAAAGCATCTTCTGATAGGTGCTCATACGCTGTTCATCTGCGGTACCCTGATATGGATTGCCGATGGAAGCTCTGACTGGGAAGCTGCGTGCTGCCTGTACGCTTTTGACGCGCTGGACAGGATCATCACAGAAAAAGCGGATCAGTTCCTTGGCTGCACTGATGCGGGCATCATCTTGACTGTTGAATACACCGAAGCCCCAGATACCGCCGCATAACTGCGGTTCACCGGAATCTGTTGGGAATGTCATTGTATATGGGGTAAAGCTGACCTGATCAGCATAGCTCTTTTCATTGGATGAGTTCCACGCCAGGCTCATTGCTGTACTGCCCTGAGCAAAGTTCTTCAGTTCATCTGATGCCTGGATTCCAGCATTATAGCTGAAGACGCCTTCTTCGCACATCGATACTAATTCATTCATTGCCTTGATGCCTGCTTCACTGTTGATTGTGTAGGCGGTGTGGTCTGCATTGGTGAACTGAGCACCATACATGTTGGTGATCAGTGCTCTGGTCCCCTGGTCACCACCCTGCCCACCGCAGTAAACGATGCCTGGTGTATCACAAAGTCCTGATGCCGCCAGCTTCTGACATGCATCTACAAACTGTTCAGTCGTCCAGGTATGGGTTTCCATATTGATGTCTACCAAGGCACCTGCCTTGGCAAACATCTCATAATTGATTGCCATGCAGTGAGCATTGATGCATAGAGGATATTCGTAGTACATTCCTTCGCTGTTCCGGCAGGCTTCTGATATGACAGGATTGGTCGCATTGATATCTGCGAGTGCTTCATCAGTCCATAGATCGCTCAGTTCTACCATGACGCCTTTGGCACCCCAGTTGGTCACCAGGCGTTCCGGGCCTTCCATAATAACATCCGGTTCTGTTCCGGCTGCAATGGATGCGTTGACCTGATCATCTCCGGTCGTATAGTCCAGATAGTCTACATTGACATGGATGTCAGGATGCTGGGACTGGAAATCATCAATGAAGGCCTGCACGGTTTCTGCATTGCCGAAATTTCCAATCTGATACACCCATAGATCAATCTCTGTAACAGGGCTTGCCGACGAAGCAGACGAAACGGTACTGACTGAACATCCAGACAGTACCAATGAAGACAGCAGTATGATCAGCAAGCTGAATTTCTTCCCATTCTTCATACAGTGCAACCCTTTTTAAAATATTATTTCTAATCACATTATAGGGCTTGCAGTTCCGACAGGAATATTGAAAACCTTCTGTATGTTGTATTACTCATCAATTCATTCATTTGATATAAATTGCACAAAATCATGCATAGCGAAACTTGGGAATCCATTTCAGCAGGACATCGAACAGTTTCGAAGATTCATACTGTTTGGTCGTATCATCATTGATGCCCCTTATCTCTGCTTCACTGATACTTTCTATGAAAAATCAGCTGGATCCTATTTTCAAGCAAATGCGATTTACTATTTCATTTGTTATGGAAAGGTCATTCAGAGCAGTTATCACGCTGCCACGTTATTCAACCGCAGTCAAAAAGAGCTCCGGCACAAATGCTGGAACTCTTCAAAGGTCAGCTGCGTTTCTTTTCAACTGCACTGCACAGTGCCTGATAGAGCACTTCTGGTTCAATCGGCTTTGACAGATGGCTGTCCATGCCTGCGTCCATGCATTTCTGCACATCATCTGAGAAAGCATCTGCCGTCATGGCAATGATTGGCACCGTCTTGGCATCTGCACGGTCGATATTGCGGATGGATCTGGTTGCTTCATATCCATCCATGACCGGCATGCGAATATCCATCAGCACAGCATCATAGTAATACGGTGCCGAATCACGGAACAATTCATACCCAATCCTGCCGTCTTCTGCCGTCGTTACGATCATCTTCTTTTCAGCCAAGAGTGCTTTGGCAATCTCCTGGTTCAAAGGATGATCCTCACAAAGCAGGATATGTTTCCCGGAAAGAACATTTTCACAGGTATCCAACTGTGTATCTAAGAGCGGATTCACTTTTGCTTTCTCATCTGCTTCCGCCGTTTCCATTGACATATCAACGAAGAACGTTGAGCCTTGACCGATTTTACTTTCCACTCGGATGGTGCCGCCCATCAAGGTCACGAGCTGTTTGGTAATTGCCATGCCGAGTCCGGTGCCTCTCTGCAGGGAAGTGTCATTTCTTCCTTCCTGAGAGAATGGATCAAAGATGACTTTCTGGAATTCATCGCTGATGCCGATGCCGTCATCATTGACTTCCGCATGCAGGTGCATATGTCTTCCAGGCAGACGTTTACCGGATATAGCGAATCTGATATGTCCGCCTTCTGGTGTATATTTGACAGCATTGCTGAGCAGATTGAAGAAGATCTGATTGAATCTGAGTTTGTCCAGTATTGGGATCATATCATCCGACACACTGTTTTCACAGATCAATTCCTGATTCCTTTCCACCACAAGGGGTTTAATTACAGCATCGATATATGACATGAATTCCTGCGGCGGATATGGTTCCTGATGGAGCTCTACTTTGCCGCTTTCAGCCTTAGACATATCCAGGACATCATTGATCAGGCCAAGCAGGAATTTTGACGAGGTATCAATCTTGTCCAAGTTTGCCTTGATTTTTTCCGGATCTGTCTCTGATCTGGATAAATATGTCATACCAATAATACCGTTCAAAGGTGTTCTGATATCATGGCTCATCCGTGAAAGGAAATCTGTTTTTGCACGGTTGGCCTGTTCCGTAGAATTCAGTGCATCATTCAGTGCTTTTTCATGTTCAAGCTGCAGTCTCTGTGCTTCCGTGATATCGGTGCGGGTCAGCACGATCAAACCGTTCTCCTTGTCCAGCCAGAAGAACTCGACATGTGCAATGCGTATGCCGTCTCTCTCATCAAAGGAATAGACACCTTCAGCATGTTCAGATTCCTCCAGAGAATACTGAACGTGATCCAGATCCATAAAGGCACTGCACTTCTTCCTCTCGTCTGCGACGACATGCTGATTGTTGTATGCCAACATGAGTTCATTATAGTCCATGCCCTGTTTCACATCATTGAGAGAAGGATTATCCAGGCCGGAGAAGAACAATACGATCTTTCCGGTACGTATGCTGATGCAGCAGATGTAATCCAGTTTTTTTGATACGACCTGCATCATAATATCATTGGTGAATTTTTCAGTACTGATGTCTCTCACTGCCATGAAGGAAATAATGTCATCTCCCTCAGGACGCTTTGCCATCGTGATTGTATTGCGCACCCAGTGTACACTTCCATCTGCCAATGTGATCATAAATTCAAGGTTGCGTGTACGTTCACCCTGCTCAAATCCTTTGATCAAAGAAGTACGTGAGAGTCTTTCTGTATAATAAATTCGATCACTCTGCTTTGGCATGCTCTGTATGACAATCTGCATGGATGTTTCATAATCCGTGTTGCGTTCCTTCAGCTGCAGAGGATCCAGACCGCCCGTAAATTCAACTGTATTCCTAGACAGGTTGGCTCGCTGTGTTGCAAAGTATGAACCGGATACGGAATCAAGGAATGCCATTGCCGTGTTGTACTGTTCTTCCAGTTCTCTTTCCTGTTTCTTCAGTTCATCAATATCTGTATAGACACAGTAGACGTATTTCTGAGCACCGATTGTGACATGTGAAAAGTTGACACTGACCCATTTGTAATTGTTATTCATCAGTCTGATACGATATTCAGTCGTGTGCAGCAGATTATCTGTCCGGGTGTCGTGAACCGCTTTTTCAACTTTATCGCGGTCATCAGGATAGATAGGACTGTATCCGTCCGTTCCGTTTAGGGTGCCGATTGTTTCCTGTGTGCACCCTTTCATTCGGCAGAATTCATCAGAATATCTTTCTGGAATCAAAGTTCCATCTTCGTATTCACGGAACAGCACATAGTTGGCCGGCAGATTGCCAATCATACTGACAAGCGTTTTCTCCATCTGTTCCTGGCGCTGTTTTTCTAAGAGGTTCTGCAGTTCAACTTCTTCTGATACATCACGATAAATGGCATAGAAGATATGCTCATTAGACTGCGCAGTACGCCGCACAAGTTCTGTTGTGATGTATTTATAAGTGCCATCGGCACATTTGTATCGAATATTTGGTGTAGTGAACTTCTGCTGTCCGTATCCCTGCCGATAAAGCTCGCGCATCCGCTGTACATCATCTTGATGAATGCCGCTGAACTCATCCTGGAAATAATCCAGTACCAGCTTTTCACCATTCTTGTCAATATCCTTGATGCAGCTGCCATAGTACGGAATTCCCAGCATTTTATACTGCTGCATGTTGCAGAAGGATGTATAAACATGCTCTGGATCTGGCATGTTCAGGACACAGATTCCGATTGGAAGACGGTTGAAAATATCTTCGACCTGATGAGCTTCTGCTTTTGCGGAGATGATTTCCTGCTGCCGCTGCATGTATATTGCAGTCACATCATTTTGAATGATCAGAATCGTATTCTTCTGTTCATCCAGATAATAATGCTGGATCTTGCGGCAGGAAACTTCCTCCTTGCGATTGAAATGGATGAGTACATTTGTTTCGTAGTGACCGTACCGGTCCAGTTCCTCTTCCACTATTTTTAGAGAGCTCTTGTTCAAGTAGTTCTCTTTATCTTCTTCTGCAACCCAGCACTGAGCCGCAAACTTTCTGACTTCATCGAAGTCATACATCTCACCAACATGGTCATAGATACCGAGGTAATTTTTCTTAAGTTCAGAATTCAAGGAAAGATATTGAATCTTCTCAGTATGTGGATACAGCAGCGCAACATAATCGCACTGCTGGTTGGTGATGATGTCAAAAATGGACTGATTGCGCTTTTCATCCGAGATATCAAGCGAATAAAAGACAGCAATGATGTCATCTTTATCTGGGCTCTTCAACATGTTGACAAAGGTCCTGACCCAGATAATATTATGGTCTGCATCAAAACGCATATAATCCAGATGCAGAGACTTTCTGCCTTCATTAAATGCAGAAATCAGAGTGCTGCGGGCAAAGAAAATCTTGGCATTATCATGCTGAGCAGAATCCGGAATTATTGAAAGCAGGTTCTCAAACAGCTTGTCTGCAGTATCAGCACGCAGGACATTCTGGATATATTCAGAAGTGCCGTGTTCTTCATTGCACAGATTCTCTGTCAAATTGATCTTATAGGCACATAGTGCATTAGGATTGGTGGCAAGCAGTGCATGAATGGTCTCATTGAAGTCATCTTGTGCCCTCTTCTGTGCAGTGACGTCCTCTGCAACAGCATATGCTTTTTCTGCTCTTCCGAATGCATCAACAACTGTTGTGAACGTGTAATGCAGATATGTTGAATAGCCGTTGACCGGCATCATCTGGAAAGAATCTTCCACTGTCTTCTCACCTTGATTTACACGGGCAAAGAATGCTCTGACTCTCTTCTGATCCTCCGGTCTGAACTGGGGCAGGATTGAATCTGGGACATCATGTATTACATTTTCATCCACACCGAAAAGCTTTCTGGCATGTTCCGGAAGAATGATCCGATGGGTAGGAATGTCATATTCATAAACACGAAGATTTGCACCTTCTGTCGCAGCTCGATATTTTTCCTGTTCTAACTTCAGCTGTTCTTCAAGATTGACATGTGTAGTCATATCATCAATAAAGAAAGCCAATGCATCTTTGCCGAAGAAATCCATCGGGACTACTTTTATGTCATAGTTCTTATGCAGAAATGGATCAAAGCTGACAGTTTCAACTGTCTTATCAATCTCCATCCGTTTCAGAATGCATTGCCTGCATGGTTCATTTAGATGATGTGTGTACTGATAGCAGGTCTGTTCCAGATGCGGTGCCGATGATTTATCTTTTCTGGCAACCGCATTTGCAAATAACAGATCATATGTACCGCGTTCAATGACATATACAATCTGGTTTGAATTATCCAGCAGTGTCTCCGAAGCAGCTGAAACAGCAGAGGCATCCGCAAAGTTTCCTAAAAAGACTTGGTTGTCTTTGTATGTTCCAAGCAGTCTGAAGAAGACGTGCGTCCATACAAATCCTTTGGTTTTGTGATAAGTACGATAGACTGCCTCCTGATCACCTTCGCCGTTAAAAAGTCTGGTAAGCTTATCGGTAAGCAGAGGCATATCAGATGAAGGTACAACAGCGGCAGCGTCCCTGCTGTAGAGATGAAGATATTCTTCTTCAGTGAGACCTGAAAAAGAAGGAACATTTTTGGTATAGAGGAGCGGATAAAAGGCGCCATCCCTCACTTCGTAGATGACGACATATCCAGCAACGCTTTGAATCAGTGTTTTGAGCTGTTCCAGTGTATAATCCATACCCAATCCTCCCAAATCCGAGCATCAGATGTATATCCTATGAACATTTCATAAAAGAGATCCTGGCTGAACTCTTTTATCGAAAGTATATTTTTTCAAATGTTTTCTTCAATTATCATACTACTTTTCATCTGCATAAAATTCAATAATTTGCCTGATTCATGCGTTATTTTACACTTTTCCAAAACTGCCCAGCAAATGAAAGAGTATTCACATTATACCGTCTAAACATCAGTCAGACAGCCTGACGGATATAAATGCAGGCTAGTATACAGCTGTTTGTTGCAAGATATGATGAAAAAAGACCTTTTCACTTTTTGAAAAGATCTTTTCGATGATACGCAGCAGTCACGGATTCTGATGATTCCCTGCTGTCATTCGTTTAGTAATTTTTCAGTCTTCTGACAGAAGCTTCTTTGTTTTCCATTTTCCGCTGAGGAAATATCCTAGGCACATCAACCCTGGAATCACCTGACAGAAAGCAGCTCCCCAGAAATATGCATTCGATACATTGCCAATGATCAGAATTGCTGCCAGGCAGATTACAACTCTGCACATACCATCTAAGATTCCAATCAAGAGGGCCAGCAATGCGGCGCCGGCACCAATTGCGATTGACTTGAATGAAGCTGCAACAGCAGAAACGATAATACCGATTGCCATGATTCTTAAGAAGGTTACACCATATTGGATAACATCTGCATCATTGGAGAAAATGCTGTAGAGCTGCGTTGGGAATACAACGAACAGTACTGCGCCAATCAATGCAAGTGCTGTTGAACACACTAGGATGCTCTTCATCACATCATTGACACGGTCATGCTTCTTTGCACCGATATTCTGGCCGATCATTGCTCCACCGGCCTGTGTAATGCCCTGCACGAATACATTTTCAAATTTTTCAATCTTGTTTCCGACAGAATATGTTGCGGATACAATCAGTCCAAAGTTATTGATACAAGCCTTGACCCATAACATACTTCCCTGAACAGAAATGACACGGATGATCTGCGGAATGCCAAGTTTCATGATGATCTGAAGATCTCTTCTGTTCATTTTGAAATAGCTGAGCTTCAGTTCAAAGCCAAGCTGGTCTCTTCTTTTATACATAAAGATGAATGAGGCAGCAAAGGCACCAATCTGACTTCCTACCGTTGCAATCGCAGTACCGACAACATCCATTTTAAATACGATGACAAACAGAAGATCAAATACGATATTCATTGCAGCAGCCACCGAGACAAACAGGAGAGGACGCTTGGATTCACCCATTCCCATTAAGATCGATGTAATAGCATTGTATCCAAAGATGAATGGCATGCCTAAGGCAGTAATGATCAAATAGGAAGCCGCTGCTGAGAACGCTTCAGACGGGCAGTTCAGCATCGTCAATATCTGATGATAGAACACCAGGGAACCGACCATGAATATGATTGAGATCAGCAGCATCATTGTCAGCAGTGTGCTGATGACGCTCTTTAATCTTTCTTCCGCATGCTGACCTACAAGCTGTGCAATATAGATCTGTCCAGCCATTGCCAAGCTGCTGGCTAACGGTGTCATCAGATCTGACAGCTCACCTCCCGTAGAAACACCAACCGTTCCTACACTGCCGACATACTTCCCAATGATGACAAGATCTGTCATCGAATAGATCTGCTGGATCAGACCAGTTAATATAATTGGAACTGCAAATGCTATCAGCAATGGATATATCTTTCCAGTCGTTAAATCTTTGCCTACTAACTTCTTCCCACTTGACATACTATTTCCTGCACTTTCTATAAAGATAATAGGCGATATATTTTCACCAAAATTGCATGTTTAACGTGTTTAAAAGCGCAATATTTGATATTTCTTTTTTTATCGATTCCACTATAAAAGCCGTATTTCTACGGCTCATCATCAATACTTTGATTTAATATCGTTCCATTCAAGCTTTGCTTCACCTGGAACGAGCTGGAACCAGACATGGACACCATTTTCAGACATCTGCTTGACCGCATTCATCTGAGATTCGTTGAAGTATATGCCAGTGCTGATCTGCACCTTGCCAGGTGTCGATGGCAGAGAAGCAATATTCAAGTCTTTTGGAAATCCCTCAATGGAACTGCAGAGATCATTCATGAACTCAGGCGTCCGCATTAAGACCAATGTCTTTGTCGCATCTGTCATTGCTGTCTTGATATGTTCAACAGCTTCTTCTTTTGTTAATACGACTGTTGCAACACCCTTCGGTGCAGACATCATGAATATTTTCTTCAGCATTGCATTGGTTGCAGTATAATCATCCACAACAATGATATCTGTAATATTGTAGTTCGGGATAATACGCAGTACACACTGACCATGGATCAGCCGGTCATCACATCTCACTAAGGCAATCATACCGTTCTCCTTCAATCATATTTCCGGACACATAAATCACTGCCGATAACTTTCAGATGATTCTGATATTCATGTGTTCCATAGAGCCAGTCGCTCATGTTGATCAATTCAATCTGGTTGTCAATGATCCACTGTCTCAGCTTCGGGCTGCACATTGCAGCAACATCAACACAGCGTACAGTTGTAAAGCTGGATTCGGCGGCGATATAGGAATCTAAATATCCGCAATGCCATACAGTTATCGCTGCCTCTGTATCCTTCACCATCGGCTGACAGTTCATAATGTATGAGACTGGATCGTAAGATGCAATCTTGGCATAATCCTTGGACTCAGCCAATGCATATGCTCTGCCATTCATTTCCAGGCGGGCCAGATCCTGTTCATACGTATAATTGATCTTGTATTCATCACAGATGACTTTCTTTGCCCTTTCAAGCGGGGAGTCATCACGGATCCGGGCGACAATTGGTGCCCTGCCTAATAGTGCAATGCACTTCTCCACCTGCGCACGGCATTCGATCAATGCTTCATCATAAGAAATATGCAGCTTTGCTTCCGGATCTTTGCGCCAGTTCTTGAATCTTCCTGTTTCATAATCGACCATCGAAGGAAGCAGTTTAGGATCAGCGACAGGTGCACCCCAGAAATGTGATCCATGCCAGCCGACAGAGATCCATGGATAGTCCTTGATCCGTTCAATTGCATCTTCGACACCTGGTGTATCCAGCATCAAGTCAACAATCGTTACGATGCCGTTCTGAACCGCTTCAATGGTGCCTTCGTTGTATGTCTTGGTATAACCATAATCATCTGCCTTAACAATTAATTTCATAAGTTGTCTCCTTCATGTGTCATTTGATATAAAAGCTTCTGCAGGTCTTTCTTATAAGGATCCGATATTGTCTCATTCAGAACTTCAAATGAAAGTTTTTGGATTCCGGGTCCGGATAAGTACTGTGCCTGTCCATTGCTCAGATTCATTAAACTGGAATGTTCAAGATCAATGGATTCAAGATAGGAAGAGAATAATTCGAATGGTGTATAGATGAAGATATGGCCTCCCAGCGTAACTTTTTGGATCACATATTCAGTTGGCCTCTCGGCTAGATTCAAACTACGCCCTTTTTCTTTTGCAATTTCCAGTGTCTCTTTTTCTCTTGGCGTCATTTCTCCGGAAGAATCAATCATAGTCATATCCTTTGGTGTATGTTTGACGTGAAAGATCTGTTCTTCTTCCCGCCATTCTGTGACCTTGTGCTGGACTGCTGTATTCTGTTCCTTCAGCATTTCATTGATCTTATCTTCAACAATCTGATTGAGATCCAGCATATCCTGATAGGTCTGTCCTTTACGGGTAAAGCGTGTACTGATATCACCGGCAGCCCCCACCATGTAGCTGTAGAACTCTCCATGATGCAGCTGTTCCAGATCCTTCATCAATACAGCCGGGCCTGCCCCTGAGAAGTAATTCTCATTAAAGGACTGTGTTGTTGGATGCGAGTTGTAAATGATATAAGTTGCAATCCTTTTCCCTTCATTAAAAATTGAAAACAATTCAATATATACATCAGGAGATTCTTCTCCACTGATCCTGACTTTTCCCACCTGATCAAAGTGACATCTCTGATAACTGCATTCCAGAGCATCATATTTTACAAGCTTTGCCTGAGCAGCAGCTTCGCACACCCGTTTCATGACCCATGCACCATATTCTATTTCCTGCTCCATCTTTGGTGCGTAATGCGTATGTGTCACTACCGTTGTCAGTGTGATCTTCTTCTGTACTGCTTTCTGCAGGTTCTCTTTCAATTCTGCATAATACTTATTTGTCACTTCGCCAAATGGGAAGCTGATGTGGATATACAGGGATCCGTCATCATTTTCCATCATTGAGATTTTACATGCCAGTTCATCCTTTGTCGTTGCGGTTAATATTCCCTTCCCCAGGGGTGCAAACTTATGAACTGGCTTTTGTGGAGCTACATCCACTTTCAGCCAAGCACATTTCATTATTTATTCTTCCCATCTATGCTGATCTCTGCATTTTTGATAAAAGCCATGCTTTGATCCTTTGTATTAAATGCTCTGTTTGGAACGATGATATTCATGCTTTCACTGCACTGAAGATCAATCAGTTCCGGCATAATGTAATAATTCTGCAGAAGCAGTTCATCTCCGTTCAAAACAATCTTTCCGTTTCCAAACTGTAGTGTTGCATCATCGAACTGGACCTTCTGATCATCCAGTCTGTTCTTGACTGCATATGCCAGCAGCTTCATGAAGAGATATCTGCTGCATGGAAGCCACAGCAGTGTCAAGATGACAAACATGACTGCATATGTCCATGAAAGATGATTTGCCAGTCCAATGATGACAAAAGCTAAAGGCAGAGAAGCTGTCATACTGATCTGTTCAAGTCGAATTCCTTTTTCTTGAAGAAGGCAGTATTTCAAATACTGAGCATATTCATTCACGCTTAATTTATATTGAACTGTCTGCATACAGTTTCTCTCCTTCTAATTACATGATTCCAGCAAAATAACAAACAGCGGCAACAATCAGCATGTACAGCATCATCATGATTGGCTTGACATGCTTGTTCTTGAACAGATAGAAGACAAGGAACGCACCAAGCAGCGATACGATACCAGGCATGATTGAATCCAGGATCTTCTGCACATCAACAGTCATCTCACCATTGACGAATGAAAGCTTCAAACTGATATTAGCAATACTTGCAACAACACCGCCGACAACAATAATGCCTAATGTTTCAATCGCTGAAACAACACGGTCCTTGACATCGGATCCAAGAAGCTTTTCTGCTCCTTCAATACCCATAGAGACACCAAGCTTCAGCATGAAGTAAGCAGCTGGATACATGATTGCTGAATATACAATGACGAAGAACCACCAGCCAAGAGTAGAACCTGTACTGCTCATGCCAATCGCAATAGAAAGCAGAATTGGGATGATCAATGACTGTGCAATCGTATCGCCGATGCCGGCAACAGGAGCTGCAATTGCTGTCTTGATACTCTGGATCATATCGTTGGATACTTCATCCGGCTTCTTAGCACGTTCAATTTCAAGACCTAAGACAACACCCCATACAATACTGCCAAGTGTTGGCTGGGTATTGAAGAATACGCAGTGATTGACTGCCATTTCTCTCTGCTTTGCTTCATCGCCAGGATACAGTTCATCCTTGACAGCAAGCAGGAAGCTTACCATGTTTGGACCCATCATTCTTTCGAATGTGAACATGCGCATCGTATAAAGTTCATAAGCCAGGAAGGCTTTACGCATCAATTTCTTATTTGATACGGTCAGATTCAGATCTTTATTTTCAGACATTTTCGCTTACCTCTTTCGTATTGCCTTTTGTTGCTACAAACTGCATGAGTGCGATGGTTGCACCGAAGATCGTAATTGCAATCAGGCTCAGGCCTGCACATTTGAACAGCATGAATCCAAAGACAAAATAGACCAGCTGATAATTCTTTTTGATCAGTGATAATAACAGCATGCAGAAGCCTAATAACGGAAGCAGGCTGTTGAATACCTGAAGCACACCAGTGATCCATGCAGGCAGCATTGCAACTGAAGCAACAACTGCATCTGTTCCGACTAAGCAGAGACCTGTGATGACGACCATATCAATCACAAAGTTGTAGATCTGGCTGATCATCGGCATCCACTCAGCAACCTTTAAATTACCGGATTGGCAGAGTCTGTCCTGTAAATGGACCAGCGGAACCATAACGATGTTGCGTTCAATCTGTGTAAGAGGTGTGTTGATTGCAGCTAATGCCAGGGCAAGAGTGACACATACGTCAACGCCTCCGCCTGAAACAATCGCAGCAGGGATTGCGAACCACATGACTGTATTGATTGGAGGCATTGATTCAACACCGCCTACCGCAACGGCACCGATGTAGATTGCCTGAAGAGCTGCACCGACAATTATTGCGTCCTGCATATCTCCCATGATCAATCCAATAAAGAAAGCTGCTGTTAATGGCTTGTTTGCAATCTGCGTAAAGGCAACACCGCCGATAAAATTGCTCTGTGTAAGCCAGCACATGAATCCTAGTAATAAAGCTTGTGTTAATGACATTTCCTTTCTCCTTATGCCTATTTGGCTGTCTATCCTCTGTAATACAATTCTGTTGATGATGCAAAGAGCGTCCGGGCTTCTTTCTACTTAGTATTTTATTGATAATTTTTGGGCACTGCCGCCAATGTAAGCGGTTACCCAAGCGCAAAAAATGAAGCCTGCATATAAAAAATCCATCAGGACAAATGCCCTGATGGATATACAGGAAATAGAGGTCAGAATGGGATGATCATTCCTTCATATAAGATATCTATAAAGGAATCATATGACAGTGAGCCTGCCATCGACAGATCTTTATAGTTGCGGATCAGTTTATGGAACAGATAGCTCTTGAAACTGTCGTAACTGCTGCTGATCGAAGAATGGTCGATGATGATCATCTTGCAGTCTGTTTCATGCCATTTAAATGCTTCATTCGAAACAATGACAGACATGACATCCTGATCACTGAAGGAAGAAAATGATTTCAAATAAACAATCTGGTTGTTCCTCTCCGAAGAACAGATGGCTTCACGTTCTTCAATCTCTTTATAATATTGTTCCGGCATATGCATGTCTTCGGTAATGACTTTATGGATCAAGTTCATCGCCTGGTTCTTCGAACTGATATCATGCCTGTAGAAATGGTCCTCTGAGATCAGCTGCTGGATGATATATCTGCCGAATGGGATGCCTTGATAGATCAGCTGCGGATATAGATAAAATCCCTGATAATGGACATCTATGATCTTCAGCTCTTCCGGCAGGGCAAAGTCTCCGTTGCGGATGACAAAATCATATTTCGCCATATCTTTATCGGTGAGATGAAGATAATCACACAGATCAATGTCTAGTTTTAGATACTTGCTGCGTGTCAGCGGTGCCATCAGGCATTCAGCCTCATTGCGATCACGGCCGCTGACCAGAAGTGTCTTGAAGGTATGCTCGTTATGAGGAGTGACTGTCATGATATGGTTGGAGCAGATGAAATAGAAGTTGCAGATCACTTCATTATTAAAATCAATTCCGCTGTGTGTCTTTAGGAATCTTTCAAGCAGAATCACGTGTTCCATTGAAGATACACTGTTGATCTGGATCTGCTTCAAGAAGTCTCTGTTCACAGCAATCCGATACTTCAGTCCTGTCAGGACCCGGTCCAGCATTCTTTGGATGTTCTCCAGAAAATCCTTTGTATCCTGATCATCAGCGTATTGATAATAGCCAGGATAATAGCTGTTCATATAGTCCATCAGCTCCCTGCCGTCAAACAGCCATTGATGGATCGGCTTATCCTCCCGATAGCAGTCTAATATCGCAGTCAGACCAAGAACATTATTCTTTTCTAATGTCAATCCAGAATGGTCAGCAATCTCCTGATAGATCTCTAAAGCAATCTGATAGGAATCGGATGCCGTAAGTTCGTTCACTTCCTCTTCCGTGAACTGCATCTGATCTGTATATTCACTTCTTGTCTTGCCTAACACGACCCACCACAAAATATAATCCAGGTTGCTGCTGGAGATATAGATGGAAGTCTCCATGACCATCTGGTTAAGGATTGCCTTGATCTTTCTGAAAAATGGGCGATTCCACTCAAAGATATTCTCAAACTGTTCATCTCTGCCGGTCAAGAAGATATTGTTGCGGTAGATGATCATTCTTGAGACCAGACAGTTGCGTTTATAAAGTTCATTCCCTTCGATGACAAAACCGGCATTCTTGCGGTGGATCAGTTTCAGTCCATGTTCCTTAAAATTGTCTTTGACCAGCTTGATATCTCTGGATACCGTTGATTCAGAATAATAATTGTCCAGTGCATACCCAGATAAGAAGATTCCCTTTTCATGGATCATCAAATTGCGCATGATCTCATTAATGCGGTAATGCTGATCATTCTTATAAAAACGTGCAGTCAGAAAGTTATCAACAATTTCACGGCGTACGTCATTCTTCACTTTTTCATTGGCAAATACAAGCGAGTATCCTTTTCCTTTATAGGAAACTATTTCAACATTCTTGTCTTCCAGGATCTTGTTGAAATCATTTACTGTATTTTGAAAAGACTTCAATGATATTCCTGCTGCGGAAGACAGATATGCACCTGTGCAGGGTTCATTAGAAGTCATGAGAATATACAAGAATTTGCGGAGCGTTTCTAGATTTGCCATGTCTCACCTGCTTAATATATAAAATTATAGAAATAATCAGGGAAGAGTTCAATGGCCTGCGACCTCCAGCAGAACAAAAAAATACGCTTGCCAACAGGTATTTTTTGACAACCATGACCCGCAAAAAAGAGCGATAGTAACGGTGGAGGAAATATACTCTTATGATTAGCGTACTATTGGCCAGCCATGGAAAAATGGCAGAAGGAATGCTGAATTCAACGAAGCTGTTTTTTGGCGATAATATTGAAAAGATCCAGGCTGTCTGCTTGGAATCGAATGATGATCCATCCAAATTTGGTGAGCGGGTCAAGAATGCAGTTGATCAATTGGATGATGGATCAGGTGTCATGATCTTTGTAGATCTGTTTGGCGGAACGCCTTCAAATCAATGTGCCATGCTGTTAGGTGAAGATGACTATGCATCACGGATCCAGGTGCTGACAGGAATGAGCCTGCCGATGGTGATTGAATTTCTTAGCTTAAGGAACAATCTGACCAGAATCTCTGAGATCAATATTGATTCCCTGATCGAGTCTGCGCAGAAAAATGTTGTTGATCTGAATAAGATGCTTTTGTAATAAATCACAGGCAGTCACTCAAGTCCCTCTTTCGATGATTCAATCCCGGTGGCTGCCATGCAGCTTACATACAAGAGCAGTATGCATAAAGCCCGTATTTTACGGGCTTTATTATGTTCTATGAAAGTTTTCTTGCAACTTCAAACGCACTTCTGACAGCGTCACCAATCCTGCCTACTTTTGATGCATCACCAATGACTTGAACAGTAAATTCTTCACCAGCAAGTTCTTTTACCAGTGCATCATTCTTCTTGGATCCCAATGAAAGAATGACTGTGTCTGCATCCAGAACTGCTTCTGTTCCATCCTTGCCAGCTACAGTAACGGTATGATTGCCAATTTCCTTCAATTTCGTACTGAGCATGAACTGTACTTTCTTTTCATTCAGGATTGCCTTGATCTCAGTGATATTGATGCCGGTAGCACCCTGGGCAATCTGATCAGCCATTTCTACAACTGTCACCTGGTTGCCTAAGTTTACCAGCATTTCTGTTGTTTCCAGTCCCGTCATACCAGAACCTATCAGGACGATCTTCTGATTCACAGGTGCAATCTGTCCCAGCAATACAGGAGTCACTGTGTAGACAAACTCCTGATCAGCACCTTTGATTGGCGGTTTAGATGCAAAGGCACCTGATGCCACCAGCACTGCATACGGTGATTCCTTTTCGAGCAGCTCCTTCGTTGCTGCTGTGTGGTATCTGATCTCGGCGCCGGCTGCTAAAGCCTGCTTTTCATAATCTTCCACGCACCAGATCAATCTGTCCTTACAGCATGGTTTATCTGCTTCATTGATCTGACCGCCTGGCACATTCTCTTTTTCCAAGACAATGACATGGAACTGTCTGTCAGCGAGTTCTCTTGCCGCAACAAGTCCAGCAGGTCCTGCACCTATGATGATGACTTTTCTTCCGTTGCCATCTCTCGTTCCATGGACTGGGTATTCTGTTTCATGGCAGGTTCGTGGATTCAAGGCACATTCAATCGGTTTATCATTCAGCATATTGGCCATGAATGAATCCATGCAGGCAAGGCAGCTGATACAGCGGTTGATGCTGTGTGACTGATGATTCTCTGCCTTCTTCACCCACATTGGATCAGCAAGCGTTGGTCTGCCTAAACCGATAAAATCCTGTAATCCATCTTCTAGAAGCTGCTCCGCCTGCTCTGGTGTACGGATCACACCTACGGCAATAATCGGAATCGATACAGCATCTTTGATCTGTTTGACATACGGTGCTCTCCAGCCTGGTTCATGACGGACAGATTCGGTCACAAGGTTCGTCGTATTGACCCCGGCAATTGTTACATTGATTGCATCAGCCCCGGCCTTTTCCATCTGCTCTGCCATCTGGATGCCTTGATCAATATGATACCCTCTCTCTGGATGACCTGTGAGCTCATAGAATTCCTCAACGGTCAGTCTGACCGTCACTGGATAATCACTGCCGCATGCGTCATGAATTCCATGAATGATCTCAGTCAGGATCCGGCAGCGATTCTCAATACTGCCGCCGTATTCATCTGTCCTGCGATTCGTATAAGGACTGAGGAACTGTTCAAAAAGATAGCCATGGCCGGCATGAAGCTCAACGCCATCTGCGCCTGCCTTCTGCGCACGCTTCGCCGCATTGATGAACTGCTGTTCCAATGTCTTGATCTCAGATAAGGTAAAAGCCCTGCATTTCACGATATGCATTGGACCGTCATCTTCGTTTTCGGGAATGATGCTTGGTGCTAAACATGGCTTCATCTTTTTCATAAGCTCTTTAGCAGCCTGCTCATTGGCCGAATCAGTATAATCAATATTCCCTGCCTTTGCGACAGTTTCAAAGAACTTATTCCAGATTCCCGGATATACTTTTTCAAGGAATTCAAATTTGCTCCAATAAGTCGTAAAGACCGGAATACATTGACGTCCAGGGTGATGAAGCTGCACAAAGAACTTTGCACCATTGCTGTGAATGGAATCTGCAAGTTTCTTCATTCCTGGAATGTATTTATCACTGGACAATGACAGCTGACCGGTAGCACAGGCACCATTCTTCTCATTGACACGGCAGTACTCTGATACAATCAGGCCAATATCTCCCTTAGCTCTTTCCGAATAATACGCAATTGTCTTTTCATTGACCGTGCCGTCGCAGTCAGACAGATCCACACCCATTGGTGTCATGACTGTCCTGTTCTTGATCTGACACGTACCAATTTTCATTGGTGTAAACAGCATTTTATATTCTGTCATTGTTCCTTCTCCTTGTTGGATATATGTCCATTTTTGTACAAATGTTCTTCATCCTGCTTTATAATAAAAGTGATAAAAATAACAAGCAAGAAACAAAAAATGGAAGATATCCAAGGTTGGACAGAAGCTATTTCTTGTCCAAATGGAAAGGAAATATATGAAATTTGATATTAAGAAAAGAACAGATATAGGAACCGCCAGAACGATAAAAACAATTGAGTCGGCATTGATCGAGCTTCTGAAGACAAATGCATTTGAAGATCTCACTATCCAGAATATCTGCAGTGAATCCATGGTGCCGCGTTCTACTTTTTACAATTACTTTGAAGATAAATACGATCTGCTGACCACGACTTTTCAAACAATGTTTACAGGCATTTTCCAGAACGATATGGGCTACTCTTTTGAAGGAATCGTGATTGGCATTCACGAAAGCTTTGACTTCATTAAAAAGAACCGCACCACAATTGATCTGATCATGACCAAAAATGGTGCGGATTCTTACTTTTATCATAGCCTGCAGACGTTCTTTTCCAATGAGATGCGCAGCAGCTTTGTTCACTGTCCTCATACAAGTTCACTTACTTTTGATCCGGCATTGATTGCCCGTTTCTGTGCTTCAGCTCTCTGGTCCATTCTTGATCTGAAGATCAATTCCGATGATGCGATGACAACAGAAGAAGCTGAGAAGTTCCTGCTGGCATCCATCAATTACAGCGGACTTGGCATGACGTATAACCATGAATGAAGACTGACATCTCATAATTATCTGCCGCTTTTCCAGCAATCAGTATAAAATAACTGCAAGCACTCATAGATATCTATGATGGAAAGGAACAATTATGAGAGGACTAGGCACATTGATCAACGTCGCCTGTATTCTGTTAGGCGGAATTATTGGACGATTCGCCGGCAATCGGCTCAAGCCGAATGTACAGGATACCGTCATGACAATCACAGGCATCGGTGTCATGATGCTGGGACTAGGCGGAACGATGCAGCATATGCTGGTCATTACTGATGGTGCATTGAATACTTCCGGAACACTGATGATGATCATCAGTCTGGCACTCGGTTCTGCAATTGGTGAAATGCTGCAGATCGAGCAGAAGGTACAGCAGTTCGGTGAATGGCTGAAACATAAGAGCAACTCCAATGGAGACCCTTACTTTGTGACAGGATTTGTGACTGCTTCCTGTACTGTATGCATCGGTGCCATGGCAATTATTGGTGCCATTCAGGATGGAACGACCGGTGATTATTCCATCCTTTTAGCCAAAGGCATCATTGATGCCATCATCATCTGCATCATGGCCAGCACGCTTGGCAAAGGCTGTATCTTCTCAGCAATTCCAGTTGCTATCGTCCAGGGCATCACAACAATCATTGCTTTCTTTATTGGCAGCTTTCTGCCTGCACAGGCATTGAGCAACTTATCCTATGTTGGTTCCATTCTGATTTTCTGTGTCGGTCTCAACATGCTGAGGACAAAACAGATCAGAGTTGCCAACACTCTTCCTTCCATACTCATTGCAGCAATTTGGGGATTCTTTGGCTGATTGTAAACTCTGCCGTGATTTCAGCATTTGTGTGACTGCCTATATAAATTAATTCGTGCATTGGTAAACCGTTTTGGTGCAGTATTTTGCATTGCATTTCATAGATTAGACCTTTATGATTTCACTATGAGGAAAGAACTGCAGTCAGCATTCAACACCAGACAATACATGGTCACAAAAGACTATGAACTTTTTTACTATAATGATCTTCACTCAAAGGACGGCAAAAGCCACCGCCATGATTATTATGAATTCTATATATTTGTTGAAGGCAAAGTAACGTTGATCATCGACAAGCAGAAATATGTCATGAAACCAGGTGATGCTTATGTAATACCGCCAGGCATCTTTCATTATGCACAGATATTAGACAATACAGTGCATTACCGCCGCTTTGTCTTCTGGATCAGCACAAAATATCTAGACTCTCTGAATCAGCAGACTTCAGATTTTGACTACGTCATTAAGCGTTCTGTTGAGCAAGAAAAATATCTGTATCATTTTGATAAAGAAAAGTTCAACTCACTGCAGAATAAACTGATGCAGCTTTTGGAAGAAATGCATGCAGACCGTTATGGCAAAGAGTTTGCCCTGACTCATGATGTCAATGACATCTTTCTATTTATCAACCGCACTGTCTACGAATCAGAAAACGTACCATCCACAAAAGAAAAAGATAACCTGTTAAAAGACTTAGGCATCTATATCGAGAATCATATTGATGAACCGTTGAATTTGAATGAGATTGCAGAACATTTTTACCTGTCAAAGTATTATATCAGCCACTTGTTCTCAGAAACGTATGGCATCTCCATTCACCAGTATATTTTAA
>Ga0268360_1000308_pt1 | contig 93766 bp, 83 predicted proteins | sample BioMet11_FD_192465 | JGI IMG/M metagenome (GOLD analysis project Ga0268360, IMG submission 192465) | Sewage microbial communities from Oakland, California, United States - Biofuel 11 (Illumina Assembly) | ecosystem: Engineered > Wastewater > Sewage > Unclassified | place: USA: California... | reverse complement strand
CGTCCAAGTTCGTGTTCTATTTCCTGGGCACGCCGTTCAGGTCGCGTCCCGCGCCGCCGGCGCCTTGACGCCGACGCGCACGCGGTAGCAGAAGACGAAGGGCGCGCTGCGCCCGCCCAAGACCTCATGGGCGACCCGGCGCAGCCGCGCCAGGCCGAGCGTCTCCTCGTCCACCCCGAGCCGCAGCAGTGCGGCGACGCCGCCCTGGCTCAGGGCGATGTTCACGACGCGCTCCGCGCCGCCGCTCTCCCCCCCGTGGAGCAGCACCTCGCGCACGAAGGCGAAGCGCCCGCACTCCCGCAGGTTGGCCAGGTGCCTGTCCTTGGGCCAGCGCCGCGCGCGGATGCCGGGATGCCCGGCCTCCAGTTCGGCGGCCTTGCGGCGCATGGCCTCGTAGGCCTGCTCCACGCGCCAGTCCACCACCGGCGGCCAGTCGCAGTCGATGGCCGCGAACACGCCGCCGGGCCGCAGCAGCCGGTCCGCCTCGGCGAAAGTCGGGCCGGGCTCCATCCAGTGCAGGCTCTGGGAGCAGGTGACCACGTCGGCGACGCCGTCCGGCAGCCCCGTGTCGCCGGAGGAGTCGTCCCGGTAGGCGACGCCGCGCAGGTCCCGGCTTGCGGCCTCGGCCTTGGCGCGCATCTCCGCATTGGGCTCCACGCCCACGACGGAACGCGCCCGATCGCCCCAGATGCGGGTCGAAAGCCCGGTGCCGCAGCCGATGTCGACCACGCAGCCGACGGGATCGGCCCCGGCGTAGGTGCACAAGAGATCCACCACGGCCGGGGGCGGCGAGGGCCGCGCGGCGTTGTAGCGCTCCGCGAGGGAGTTGAAGCGTTCGACGTTGGGGGAGAAGTCTCCAGGCATGGCCAGCCCGCCGGAATCGTCCGAAGCTCAGCCCGCGGCTTTCCGGCAGTCCGGGCAGAGGCCGTAGAGATCCATCTTGTGGCGGGCCAGGGTGAAGCCGTACTTCACCGCCAGCTCTTCCTGGCGGCGCTCGATGACCGGGTCCATGATCTCGATGGTCCGGCCGCAGGCCTCGCAGATGAGGTGATCGTGGTGCTCCACGCCGAAGTGCGGCTCGTAGCGGGTGATGCCGTCGGCGAAGCTCACGGCCTCGGCCAGGCCGCAGCCGGCCAGGAGCTTGAGCGTGCGGTACACCGTGGCCTGCCCGATGCTGGCGTCGCGGCGCTTGACCTTGGCGTAGAGCTCCTCGGAGGAGACGTGGCCGGGCTCCAGCAGGAAGATGTCCAGGATGAGCCTGCGCTGCGGGGTGATCTTGAGGCGGTGCTCCACCAGATAGGCGGTGAAGGCCTCGTGGGGCGTGGGCTTGCCCATGGAATTTTTCTTCGCGCGCATTTGCATATCTTTAGGTGCGGCGCGCGGCCCTGTCAATGCGGCCCGGGGCCTTCCGATCCGGCCCCGAGTATTGACAGCCCCCCGCGCCTGAGGTCTATTGGGGAGCGAGGCCGCGATGGGCTCGCAAGAGGATGGTCGATGATGCTTGAACTCTCGCTCTGGGTCCTGGGAGCCGTGCTCGTGATCGGGCTGGTGGCCTGCCGCCTTGCGCGCAGGCCGCGCAAACAGCACGAAATGGAGCTCCTGGACTTCGATTTCGATAAGAACAAGTCCTACGAAAAGGACGGCCGCAAGTACCCCTTCTCCTACTGAACGGGGCTGCCGCCCGTTTGCGCCTCGCGCAGCTCCCGGGCCAGCGGCCGGGCGAACTCCTCCAGGCTGACGTTGGCCGGGCCGGCGCGCAGCGCTTCGGCCACGGCCGCGAACAGCGACTCCACGGCCTTGTCCTGGCCGAGCACGAGCCCGCAGCCTGAGTCGTCGCCGCAGTTCTGCACGGCCAGCACCACGTCCATCATGCGGATGTTCTCCGCGGCGACGGCCAACACGAAGCCGGCCTCGTCCGCGCCGCCCACCTGCACCACCATGTCGGCCGCGGCCAAGCCCTCCAGGGCCTCCTCCACGGCGTCCTCGGACAGGGCCAGGGCCCGCGCGGACTCCTGCACGGTCTCCGGCGCGAGGCCGGCGGCGAAGCGCGCGGCGATGCGCCGGAGCGCCGCCACGGCCACCTTCTGCTGCGACAGCGGGCTCAGCCCCTCGGACAGTCCGCGCCGCACATAGGCGTGCAGGTGCTGCATGGAGTAGGACACCTCCGCGCCTAGCAGCACGATGATCCAGCTGATGTACAGCCAGACCAGGAACAACGGCAGCTGGGCGAAGCTGCCGTAAATGGCGTTGTACTTAGTGAAGCCGATCTGCCAGTGGATGTAGAGCCACTGCGCCCCCTGCCACATGCTGCCGGCCACCACGCCGCCGATGAGGGCCGCGCGCAGCTTCACGCGCGTGTTGGGCACGAAGGAATAGGCGAAGGTGAAGCCGATCCACACCAGGGCCAGGGAGAACAGCTTGAGCAGGAGCTTCTCCAGCCCGTCGTAGCCGGGGTCGCGCATGAACTCGTGGACGAGCTCCAGCTTCTGGACCATCACCGTGAAGCTGGTGGCAACCAGGGCGATGATCGGGCAGATGACGATGATCGAGAAGAAGTCCGTGAACTTGCGCCAGCTGCTGCGGCCCTTCTTCACGCCCCAGATGGCGTTGAACGCGCGCTCCACGTTGCTCACCGTGGTGTACACCGTAAGCAGCAGCGTGCCCACGCCGATCCAGCCCAGGGTCTTCACGTTGGTGTTGCCGATGTATTGCAGGATCTTGTCCACCACCTCGTTGCGGCCGGCGGACACGCCCATGAGGAAATTGCGGATGAAGTCCGCGTTCTGCAGGCCGAAGCCCTTGGCGATGGAGAAGGCCACCGCGAGCAGCGGCACGATGGACAGCATGGTGGTGAAGGTCAGGGCCGAGGCGCGGATGATGCAATGGTCGGACAAAAAGCCCGTGGCCACCATGTAGACCATGCGCGAAAGCGCGTAGATGCGGTGGCGGGAGCCGCCGACCGCAACATCCTTGGCCCAGATGTCCTGCCGGAAGTGCCTCTCCAGGCTGCCCCTGACGCCGCGCAAGCCCTTGCCCAGCATGGTCCCCTCCCCGCCGCCTAGAACAGCAGATCCTTGAAGAACTTGATGGGCTTGAACGGCAGGCCCAGCAGTTCCTTGATGGTGTTGTTGATCAGCGCCGCCGTGGGCACCTCCATCTCCGGGTCCTTGAGCCGGCCGTGCACCCGCAGGGGCACGTCCGGGAAGCCGGGCATGGACGCCGTGAGGTTCACGGCGATGTTGTCCTCCGCCGGGGAGAAGCGGCCCTTGCCCACCACCGCGATGCCTGGCCCGTCCAGGCGGAAGTTGTCGCTGTGGAACACGCCCTTCTGGACCGTGAGCCGCGCCCCGGCGGTGCGGAAGGCCGTGCCCGCCCGGCGCGGTGCGGTCTGGCCGACGCGCTCGCCCGTGGCCCCGGCCGGCCGCCGCGCGTGCTGCGCCGACTGCTGATCCGCCGCGCCGGAGAAGGCGTAGGAGCCGTCGGCGACGCGGAACTCGGCCATGCCCTCCAGGCTGCGCATGACGTCCTGGTCCGTGGCCCCCGAGCCGCCCACGTCGAGGAACATGGTCGCCCGGCCGGTGACGTACTCCTTGCCGCCCCAGGCGATCATGAACGGCCCGGCCTGAAAGTCCTTGGCCACGATGGACAGCCGCGTCGCCAGGACCGCCTGCTGGGCCCGGGCGCTGAATTCGCCCGAGAGGCTGCCGCCGTAGAAGCCCCCGGCGATGTGCTTGATGGCGACCTGGCCGCCCTGAGCCGCGAGCGTGAACTTGAGGTCGCGCGTGGTCAGGCCGCGCAGCTTGAAGCTGCGGAAGGCGCACGTGCCCTCGGCCGAGAGGTCGCGCACGGCGTCCACGGGCAGGGCCTCCGGCGCGGGCTTCTCCGCCGGCGCGCCGCGACGCACGGGCTCCGGCGGGGCCAGGTAGCGGTCCAGGTCCAGATACCCCGCCGAAAACGCGAAGACCTGGTGCGGGGCCGAGAAATTCTGCACCGCATAGCTGCCGCGCACGGGCATGTCGTCCAGCTGGCCGGAAATGTTCGTCAGGCTGAGCGCCTTGGCGTTCAGGGTCATGTCGGCCTCGCCGGACATGCGCGTCAGGGCGCGGCGGTCGGCGGACTTGGGAATGCGCACCTCCAGGGCCCCGAGCAGGCGCTTGGGGTCGCCCTCCTGGCAACGGATGCGCCCGCTCAGCGCGGCGTCGCGGCCAAGGATGCGCGTTCCGGCGAGCGCGCCCACGAGGTTCAGCCCGCAGGTCTGCACCGAGAGCGCGCTCAGGCTCAGGGTCTGGGCCTGGAAGTCCGCGCCGCCGCGGAAGGTGAACGCGGCCTCGTTCTCGCGCCGGGGCAGGAACCAGCCGCGCAGCCGCCCGCTGACCGTGGCTCCGCTGAGCACCGTGCCGCCGCGCGGACCGGAGCGCAGCTGGCCGGCGACCTTGGCCTCCAGGTTGAGCTGCGGCTTCGTGCCCGCGGCGGAGAAGCCGCCGTCCATCTGCACCGTCCAGTCCTCGTTCTGCGGCTGGTTCTTGGCTGGGGTGAACTTGGCTTGGGCCTGGATGGAGCTGAAGCTCATGCGCTGCGGCTTGGCCCCCTTGCCCTGCTTTTCGTCCGGCGCGAACTCCAGGGTCACGGGGTTGAGGTTGGCGTTCAGGGTCACGGTGGCCCGGCGCAGCAGCTGCGCGAGCTTGAGCTTGCCCGGCAGCGCCGCCTTGGCCACGGCGGCGTTGAGGCGCAGGTCCAGCTCGCCGCTGGAGCTCACGCCCTGGCGGTTGAGCCAGGAAACCTGGCGCGCGTCCACGTCGTCCATGCGCAGCGCGCCGCTGAAGCCCAGGCTGATGGGCGTGGCCTTGGCCTCCGGAACGTCCGCCTCCGGCGGGCCGCCGGCGAAACTTGCAATCAGTTCGCCCGTGGCCCGGCCGCCCTGGGACTTGCCCAGCTTGAGCTGGGCGCGGTGCTGGCCGCCCGCGGCCCGCCAGGCGAAATCCACGCCCTGCCCGGCCACGCCGGCCAGCTTGAGATGCTCGGCGCGCAGGCTGCCCTTGCCCTCCACGCGGCGCAGCCAGCGCATGGGCAGGTCGTCCGCCACCAGGGCCGGCGTGGTGGAGTTGGCGGTGAAGGCGTTGATGTAGGCGTCGGCGTCCAGACGGTCGGCGGCGAGGCTGAAGTCCATGCCGGGCGTGTCGCCGAAGCCCATGCGCACGCGGCCGCGCAGGGTCGCGCCGTCCAGGCGCAGGCCCGGACTCTCGAAGACCAGCTCGTCCTCGTTGCCCAGGAGGTTCAGCGGGCCCTCGGCCGCGTGCAGGGCGTCCTTGTGCTCCAGGGCCACCGCGCCCGGCCAGTAGGCGTTGACGGCCGCGCGGGGGTTGAAGGGCTGGGCGTTCAGCCGGGCCTCCATGCGGAACCCCTCGGTCACGTCGAAAAAGGTGATCCGGCCCAGGAACTCCGCGCCGAGCACCTTGAGCCGCACGTCGGAGAGCACCAGGTCGCGGTTGCCGCGCTCAACGCTCAGACCGGTGGAGACGACCGCGCGGGGCGAGTCCTTGGGCATGAACGTGCCGCCGATCTCGCCGTGGGCCGTGGTGTCCTGCAGGAGCGGTTCGCCCTTGGGCCCGCTCCAGTTGAGCTTGCCCGTGGCCTCCAGGCGGCTCACGAGCCCCGGCTGCGGCCAGCTGAAGTCGCAGGACACGGCGAACGGCAAGGCCTGTCCGGACTCGATGCGGCCGGTGCGCAGGGCCACGTTGGCCGTGGCGAAGGTGAAGCCGTGGCGCTGGTCGTCCAGACTGGCCTTTCCGGCGGTGACGCGCAGGCCGCGCACGGTGATCTGACGGAAGAACTCCCCGTCGCGCAGCGTGGCGTTCTCCTGCTCGCGCAGGCGCTCCAGGAGGCCGTCCCAGTTGCCGCGCTTGTCGCGATCCAGGACCAGGGCCAGATTCGCGCCCTCCAGGTCCACGGTGTCGAAGACCAGCCGCCGCCGGAACAACGGCAGGACCTTGACGTGCGCGGACAGGGCGTCGGCCGTGAGCAGCGGCTCCTGGCCGAAGGCCGGGTCGTTGCCCAGGCTGAAGCCCCGTGCCGTGAGGCCGATCCAGGGGAACATGCTGACTTCGAGGTCGCCGCGGATGGACACCTCGCGGCCGGTGGCCTCGCGCAGCATGCGCACGAACTCGCTGCGGAACTCCGGCGAACGCAGATGGCTTGCGGCCCACCATGCGGCTCCGCCCGCGGCGGCCGCAACGCCGCACACGCAGCAAAGGAGGATGATGAGCAGTTTCTTGCGCATGGGTCTCGCGCGCATCCTGCGCCCGGTTTGACGCGGGCCGCAGGGGAAAGCGGGCCGCAACGCCCAGGCAATAGCCGTTTTACGCAGGCCCGGCAAGGTTGCGCCGCCGCGCGGCCGCGGCGGACGCGCAGCGGTTTCAGCGGGAAATCAGCGCGACAGGTCGGATTCCGCCAGGCCCACGATGGCGATGCCGGCGCGGTCGGCCTCGGCCACGGTGTCCTCCAGGTCGAAGAACAGGCTCTTGCCGGCCTCCACGCCCAGGCAGGTGGCGTCGCCCCGGGCCATGACGCGCACGGTGTCCAGGCCCACGCTGGGCAGGTCCACGCGCTCCTCCTGGCCGGGCTTGAAGACCTTGACCACCACACAGCCCGCGCCGCCCAGCTCGCAGCCGCGGCGGATGGCCGCGTCCGTGCCCTCAAGCGCCTCCACGGCGGCGACGATGCCCTCGCGCAGGACCACGCACTGGCCGATGTCCATGCGGCCCAGCTCGCGCGCGAGGTGCGCGCCGGCGCGCAGGTCATGCCATTCGCGTTCGTCCGGGGCGCGCCGGGTGAGCACGCCGGCCGGCGTGAGCAGGCCCGTGGCGAAGCGCTGCGGCGGCAGCAGGCCGATGCCCTCGCCCTCCAGGAGCTGCGTGAAGGCCCGCAGGATGGCGTCGTCGCCCTTGCCCTTGAGCGAAAAGAGAATCTTCACGGCCCGGGCGTCGAAGTGGCGGATGTCCAGGACGCCGGGCTTGTTGATGCTGCCGGCCATGACGGCCTGCTCCACCCGGTTGTCCTTGAAGAAGTCGAGCAGCTTGGACAGCTGGCCGAGCTTGAGCTCGCGGGACACGTCGGCCAGGGGATAGACCTCGGGGTTGGTGTGGCCGGCGAACCCGGCCACCACGAGGCGGTGGCCCGCGGCCTTGACCCCGCGCGCCACCATCACCGGGAACTGGCGTCCGCCGGCGATGAGCCCGATGACCTGCGGCCGCGAATCGTTACGGGGACCCGCGTCCATGCGGCCTCCGGGCTATTCCTCGCCGCCCGAGGAGCTGCGCCCGGCGTCGGTGGTGATGCCGCGCACGGTGCTGCGCACGAAGTCCACCAGCCGCGCCACCTCGGGCACGTTCGGCAGCTCGGTCAGGGCCTTCTGCAGGGCCTCCTCGCGCATCATGCCGGAGCGGAAGATGATCCGGTAGGCCTTCTTGATGGCCCCGATGGTGGCGCTGCTGAAGCCGTTGCGCTTGAGTCCGATGAGGTTCGGCCCGTAGAGCTTGGCCCGGGTGCCCTGGGCCAGCATGTACGGCGGCACGTCGTTGCTGTAGCCGGAAAGGCCGCCCAGGAAGGCGTATTCGCCCACGCGGGCGAACTGCTGGATGGCCACCATGCCCGAGACGATGGCGTGGTGCCCGATGTCCACGTGCCCGGCCATGCTCACCGCGTTGGCGATGGTGGCGTGGTCGCTGACGCGGCAGTCGTGGGCCACGTGGGCGTAGGCCATGAACAGGCAGTCCGAGCCGATGGTGGTCTCGCGGTGGCCCTGCATGGTGCCGCGGTGCACGGTGGCGAACTCGCGGAAGTGGTTGCGGTCGCCCACGCGGACCCAGGTCTCCTCGCCCTTGTAGCCGAGGTGCTGCGGCTCGTCGCCCAGGCAGGCGTAGGAATGCACGTGGTTGCGCTCGCCCAGGCTGGTGAAGTTCTTGACCTGGGCGAAGGCGTCGAGGATGCAGCCGTCGCCGATGACGACCTTTTCCTCGATGACGCAATACGGACCGACCTGCACGTCCTGGCCGAGCCTGGCGTCCGGATGAACGACGGCGGTGGGATGGATCGTCGTGGCCACTACATTTTCCCCTTGTCCACGATGGCGGCGGAGAACACGCCCTCGGCGACGACGACGCCGTCCACCGTGGCGGTGCCCTGGATCTTCCAGATGTGCATCTTGTGGCGCAGCACCACGGCCTCCAGCATGAGCCGGTCGCCGGGCACCACCTGTTTGCGGAACTTGGCCTCGTCGATGCCGGTGAACAGGAACAGCTTGCCCGTGGAGTCCAGGCCCAGCGACTTGATCACGCAGATGCCGCCGGCCTGGGCCAGGGCCTCGACGATGAGCACGCCGGGCATGATCGGCTGCTCCGGAAAATGCCCGTGAAAGAAGGGTTCGTTGACCGTGACGTTCTTGTACGCCAGGATGCGCTTGCCGCTTTCGATCTCCAGCACGCGATCCACCATGAGGAAGGGATAGCGGTGCGGCAGCATGTCCATGATCTGCCGGATGTCGCAGATGGGCTGATCACTCATTGTCCGTCTCCTTGCCCTGCGCCTGCTCCAGGGCCTTTTCCAGCCGCCGCACGCGGCGCATGAGCTCGGGCAGTTTGGGCAGGCTCATGGAGACCTTGAGGAAGGTGGGGGCGTCCATGCTGGGCGAACCGCCGGCCAGGAAGCCGTCGGGCAGGTCGTGTCCGACGCCGGCCTGGGCCGCCACCTGAACGCCGTCGCCCAGGGTGATGTTGTCGCGCAGGCCGGCCTGCCCGGCCAGCACGACGCCGTTGCCGAGCTTGGTGCTGCCGGCGACGCCCACTTGCGAGATGATCAGGCAGTGTCTGCCGGTCTGCACGTTGTGCGCGATCTGCACGAGATTGTCGATTTTGCTGCCGGCGCCGATGCGCGTGGCGTCCAGCGCCGCCCGGTCGATGCAGGCGTTGGCGCCGATCTCCACGTCGTCGCCGACGATGACGCGGCCCAGCTGCGGGATCTTCACATGGCCCTGCGGGCCCTGGGCGAAGCCGTAGCCGTCGCCGCCGAGCACCGCACCGGGGTCCACGGAGACGCCGCGGCCCAGCTCGCACCCGGCCAGGAGCACGGCGTTGGGAAAGAGCGTGCAGCCCTCGCCGAGCACGCAGTCCTCGCCGACGTAGACGCCGGGATAGATGGTCGAGCGGGCGCCGATGCGGGCGCGCGGGCCGATGAAGGCGAAGGGATACACGGTGACGCCCTCGCCCAGCACCGCCTCGGGATGGATGAACGCCTGCGGGCTGACGCCCGTGAGGCAGCCCTGCGGCCGGTCGAAGAGCGATACGACGTGCGCCCAGTCGAGCTTGAGGTTGTCCCCGGCGATGAGGCAGGGACGCCCCTCGGGCGCGAACTTCCGCTCGCAGAAGATGACGCCCGCAGCGCTCGCCGCGACCTGCGGCAGGTACTTGCGGGTGAAGAGGGGGGCGATCTGCTCCGGCCCGGCCAGGGCCAGGGTGTTCACCCCGGTCACGTCAATGTCGTGGCCGGAGAAGGTCAAACCGACCTTCCCGGCCACTTCGGACAGGCGCATCGGGGCCCCGCCTACTTCTTGCGCGTCTTCCAGGCCTTGTTCAGCTCGGCCGTGATGGCCTTGGTGATGTCGGCGCTGGGGTCGGTGAAGTAGATGATGCCCTGGGTCTTGGCCATGACCACGGTGAAGCCGTTCTTGCTCGAGTAATCGCGCACGGCGTCGTTGAGCACGCGCAGGATGGCGTTGAGCTTGATGTTCTTCTCGCGGTTGGCGGCGTTCTGGAACATGCGCACGGCCTCGGACAGCTCGAACTCCTTGCGGCGCAGCTCGCGCTCCTTGTCCTGGCGAGCTTCGGGGGCGAGCGCGAAGGCCTGCTTCTGGAAGTCCTCCTGCATCTTCAGGAAATCCTTCTGCTGCTTTTCGATGCGCTCGCTGTCGGGCTTCATCTTGGCCTCAAACTGCTTGATGGCCTCCATGCCGGGCTCCGAGGTCTTGAGCACCTCCTCGGGATCGAAAATGCCGATCTTCGCGGGGCCGGCGGCGAAGGCCACGGACTGCAAAAGCAGGGCGAAAACTGCGAGGGCCAAAAACTTGCGCATGTTGAACACTCCTTTCACCATGTGTTGAAGCCTTATGTCTTGGGCTCAAGGGCTCGCCAAACCGCGACGGTCCGGAGCGGACTCCGGCCAGTCGGGTTAGAAGGTGCGCCCCATGTTGAACTCAACCTTGTTGTTGCTGCTGTCGTACAGCTTGTCCAGGCCGTGGCCATACTCCAGCTTGAGCGGGCCCATGGGCGAGAACCACAACAGCCCCACGCCGACGCTCTTGTACATGCCGGCCGGCGGCATCGGATCCCTGCGGGCCGTGTTGCTGAACCACATTTCGCCCTGGTTCCACGTGCCGCCGGCGTCGAAGAACACGGAACCGAACACGCCGGCCTTCTTGCTCAGGGGATGGATCAGCTCCAGGTTGGTGAAGGCTTCCTTGTCGCCGCCGATGACGTCGCCGGTGGAGCTGTCGATGGGCGAAATCTTATGCTGCGAGTAGCCGCGCACCGTGCCGGAGCCGCCCAGGTAGAAGCGCTGGCCCAGGGGGATGCTGTCGCCGCCGAGGTTCTTGCCGACCCAGCCGGCCTGGCCATGCCAATGGAAGACCAAGTCGCCGATGAGCCGGTAGTACCAGCTGCTGTCGTAGGTCACGCGGATGAAGTTGTCGTTGCCCATGAGCACGCCGCCGCCGTAGGCGAAGCCCAGGGTGTTGACGGTGCCCTTGGTGGACATGCTCGTGGTGCTGCCGTCGGTGGTGTCGCGCACGAGGCTGACCGAGGCGACGCTGGCGATGTGCGAGCCGGAGGCGTCGATGATCTCCTGCGCCGCGCCGGAAACGATGTCGTAGATGGTGTAGCGCTCGATGTTGTAGTCCCAGAGCACGCTGGTGTATTCGCCCAGGGGATAGGAGAACCCGAGCTTGCCGCCCACGGAGTCGCGCTGGTAGTCGGTCCAGTCGTCCTTGCGGTCATAGAGGGTCAGGCCGACGCCAAGCTTGGAGTCGTCCCAGCGCGGGTTCATGGCCGTCAGGGTGTAGGCCGTCTTCTTGTCGCTCCACTTGCCGGTGAGGCTGGTGCTCCAGCCCTTGCCGAAGAGGTTGGACTCGTCGACGGAGCCGGCCAGATACACGCCGTCATAAGTGGAGTAGCCGATGCCGCCGCCGATCCTGCCGGTGTCCTTGTCCTTGACCTTGACCTTGAGGTCCATCTCGTCCGGGCTGCCCGTGGGCACGGGCTCGATGTCCACCGAGGAGAAGTAGCCGAGCTTGTCCAGGCGCTCACTGGAGCGCTTGAGCTTCTCGCCGTTGAACATGTCGCCGTCGGCCAGCCGCATCTCGCGCAGGATGACGTTGTCGCGGGTCTTGGTGTTGCCCTCGACGAGCACCCGGCGGATGTGCACCTTCTGCAGCTTGCGCATGACGTAGATCACGTCGACGGTCTTTTCCTGCGGATGATCGTTCACGCGGACGTTGGCCTCGGCGTAGGCGTAGCCGAAGGTGTTGTAGTAGTCGGTGAGGGACTTCAGGTCGTCGCGGATGGCCGAGCGGTCCAGGTAGTCCTTTTCCTTGGCGGCCTTGCCCATCTTGGTCAAATCGATGAGCTTGGGCTCGTCGGCGATGAGGTCGCCCTCGACGTGCACGGACTCCACGCGGAAGCGGGCCCCCTCCTCCACCTTGAAGGTGACGGTGATGCCGTCGTCGCCGATGGCGACCTCGGCCGCGCCGACCTTGGCGTCCATGAAGCCGCGGTTGTTGTAGTAGGCGGCCAGGGCGGCGGCGTCGCGCTCAAGCAGATCCTCTTTGAGGATGCCGCTTTGCGTGAACCAGGAGAAGAAGCCGCGCTCCTTGACGGACAGCTCGTCCTTGAGGTCGCCCTCGGAGATCTGCTTGGCGCCCTGGATGACGATCTTCTTGATGTAGAGCTTCTTGCCCTCGTCGATGACGAAATTCAGCCGGGCCTGTCCCTGGCCGGCGGACTCGATCTCGTGGCTGACCTTGGCGTTGTAGTAGCCGTCCTTGCGGTACATCTCGCGGATGGCGGCGATGTCCTCGGTGAGCACCTTGGGGTTGAGGACCGCGCCCTTCTTGGAGTTGGCGACCTTGAGGATGTCGTCCTGCTTGAATTCCTTGGCGCCCTTGACGCCGATGGCCAGGATGCGCGGTTTCTCCACCACCTGGAGAATCAGCTTCTTGCCGCCGGAAACGTCGCGCAGGACGGCCTTCACGTCGTCAAAGTAGCCGAGATCGTAAATGGTCTTGATGTCGGTGTTGATGTTCTTGGCGTCGAGCGGGTCGCCCTTTTTGGTGGTGAGGCGCATGAGCACGACTTCCTTGTCCAGGGCCACCGTGCCCTCGACGTCGATGTCCACGATGCGGGCCACGCCGAGCAGGTCGCCGCGCATCTTGGCCACCAGGGCGTCCACCGCGGGGATCAGGTTGATCAGCCCTTCCTTGCTGGCGAAGGCCGGCATGGGCGGCTTGACGCCGAAGGGATCGTTGACGCGGGCGTCGATGGACAGGGTCTCGCCCAGCTGGCTGAAGCTGCCGGTGATGACGTAGCCCGCGCCGGTCAAGATTCCGGCCTCGCGCACGGCCGCCGGGTCGGTGGGCTTGAGCCCCTTGCCGGCCAGCGCCTTGGTCACGGTCTCCTTGTCGACGACGTTGAAGCCGGCGTCGCGCAGGCGGTCGCTCAAAAGATCGGGAAGCGACTGGCGCAGATAGCTCAGGTCCTGGCCGGCGTTGATCTCGAAGGGCAGGACCACGACGGTGACCTCGCGGGGGAGATCCGCCGCATCGGCCCGCCGCAGGTGCGCGGCGCACAGCGCCAACACCGCAACGGCCAGCGCCAGTGCGAAAATTTTGCTCTTCCTGCTAGCCCTGGGCATAGAGAACTCCCGAACGCAGCTCCAGCCGCCGTCCCATGACTTCGGCCAGTTCTATGTTATGCGTTACGACCACGAATGTCATCCCCAAGTCCCTGTTCAGGGACGCCAGGAGTTCGCCGATCATCCTGCCGTTCTTCTCGTCCAGGTTGCCGGTGGGCTCATCGGCCAGAAGCGCCTTCGGCCGGAGCAGGATGGCCCTGGCGATGGCCGCACGCTGGCGTTCGCCGCCTGAAAGCGTGGTCACCGCGAAATCCATCCGGTCCTTCAGGCCCACCATCACCAGCGCCTCGCGGGCCAGATCGAGCGACTCCTCGCTGCTCTTCCCCGCGATAAGTCCGGGCATGGCGACGTTCTCCAGGGTCGTAAACTCCGGCAACAGGTGGTGAAACTGAAACACGAAGCCGATGTCCCTGTTGCGGAGCGCGGCCCTACGCCTGGTGTCCAGGCTCCCGAGGGACGTCCCGGAGAAGAAAATTTCTCCGCTCGTGGGGGCGTCCAGGGTCCCCAGAAGGTGCAGGAAGGTCGTCTTCCCGGAACCCGAAGCCCCTAAAATGGCGACGGATTCGCCGGGCATGACGGTCAGATCAATCCCGTCCAGCACCCGCAGGCGTTCACTGGGCCCAGCAAATTCCTTGCCAACCTTAAGCAGTCGATATAGCGGCTCTTCACTCATAACGCAAGGCATCCGAGGGTTTGAGCGAGGCCGCGCGGCGGGCCGGATACAAAGTGGACAGGAAGCACAGGGCCAAAGCCGCCACGCCGATGAGCGTGAGGTCCATCCACTCCAGCCGCACGGGCAGGAAGTCCATGGGATAGACGTCGCTCGGCAGCCGGATGAACTGGTATTTCTTGAGGATCAGCGCCACGGGGATGCCGATGCCGTAGCCTAGGGCCGTGCCCACGGCGCCGATGAAACTGCCCTGGAACATGAAGATGCGCCGGATGCTCTCCTTGGTCGCGCCGAGGCTCATGAGCACGGCGATGTCCTTGGTCTTCTGCATCACGAGCATGACGAGCATGGTCACGATGCTGAACGAGCCCACCAGCACGATCATCGCCAGGATGATGAACATGGCCGTCTTTTCCAGCTCCAGCGCGGCGAAGAGATTGGCGTTCATCTCCTGCCAGTTGCGCACGTAGACCGGGTACTCGTGCAGCTTGACGCGGATCTGGTCGCTGACCTCGCCGGCCTTGTACACATCCTTGAGGCGCACCTCCAGGCCTGTGACGACGTTATCCTTGAATCCCAGCAGGTTGCGCGCAGCGTCAACGGTCACGTAGCCCAGGGTGGAGTCGTACTCGAACATGCCCGTTCGGAACACGCCGGCCACGCGGAACATGCGCACCTTGGGCGTGAAGCCCACGGCGCTCTGCGTGCCCGAGGGCGAGAGCAGGTTGACCATGGCCCCCGCGCGCAGGTCCAGGCGCTTGGCCATCTCCGCTCCGACGATGATCTCGGGGATGTCGTCCTGGCCGGCCAAATCCTTGACGCTCCCGGAAACCATGTCCCGGGTCAGGCTGAGCACCTGATCCGCGGTGGAGGGGTCGATGCCGCGCAGCACCACGCCCTTCACCCCGCCGGGGGAGGAGAGCATGACCTCGGAGTAGACGAAGGGCGTCACGCCCGTCACCCCGGGCACCTGGCGGCAGATGTCGGCCACCTCGCGGTAGTCGCGGATGCCGCCGGTGAAGGCGCTCACGATCACGTGCGCGTTCACGCCGAGGATCTTGTCGCGCAGGTCCTTGGTGAAGCCGTTCATGACCCCGATGACCACGATGAGCGCGGCCACGCCGAGGGCCACGCCGCACACGGCGAACAGCGAGATCACCGCGATGAACGACTGCTTGCGCAGCGCGAAGATGTAGCGCAGGGCGATGAAGAATTCGAAGGTCATGCGGGTCCGGTGGCCGGGCCAGCCCCGGAGGTGTTGCCCGCGCCGCTCTGGGTCTCCGGACGGAGCAGCGGGAAGAGGATGACTTCGCGGATGGAGGCCGAGTCGGTCAAAAGCATGACGAGGCGGTCGATGCCCACGCCCTGTCCCGCGGCCGGCGGCATGCCGTACTCCAGGGCGCGGACGTAGTCCTCGTCCATGAAGTGGGCCTCGTCGTCGCCGGCGGCCTTCTCCTTGACCTGCTCCTCGAAGCGGCCGCGCTGGTCGACCGGGTCGTTGAGTTCGGAGAAGGCGTTGGCCATTTCGCGGCCGGTCATGAACAGCTCGTAGCGGTCGGTGAGCTCCGGGTTCTGCCCGTTGCGGCGCGAAAGCGGCGAGATGTCCGTGGGATAATGGTAGATGAAATGCGGCTGGATGAGCTTGGGCTCCACGAAGATGTCGAAGAGCTTGGCCTGGAGCTTGCCCAGCTTCTCGCCCTTGATGACCTTCTCGCCGCTGCGGCGGACGAGGGCGGCGCACTTCTCATAGTCGGTGTAGATCTCCGGCTCGACGCCGCCGATCTCGCGCAGGGAGTCGTGGAAGGTGACGCGCTTCCAGGTGCCCCTGGTCAGGTCGATGTCGTTGCCCTGGTAGGTCACCACGGTGGAGCCGCACACGGCCTGGGCCACGGTGGAGAACATGTCCTCGGTGAGGTCCATGAGGTCGTGGAAGTCGGCGTAGGCCCAGTAGAACTCCAGCATCGTGAATTCCGGGTTGTGCCGGGTGTCGATGCCTTCGTTGCGGAAGTTGCGGTTGATCTCGTAGACCCTTTCGAAGCCGCCCACGAGCAGGCGCTTGAGGTAGAGCTCCGGCGCGATGCGCATGTAGAGCTTCATGTCCAGGGCGTTGTGGTGCGTCTCGAAGGGCCGGGCCGTGGCGCCGCCGGGAATGGGCTGCATCATCGGCGTTTCGACCTCGAGGAAGCCGCGGGCGTCGAGGTAGTTGCGCAGGGCGCGGACGATGAGCGTGCGCTTGCGGAAGATCTCGCTGGTCTTGGGCGTGACGATGAGGTCCACGTAGCGCTGGCGGTAGCGCGTCTCCATGTCCTTCAGACCGTGGTACTTCTCCGGCAACGGGCGCATGGACTTGGTGACCAGGACGAGTTCCTTGGCCCGCAGGGTCAGCTCGCCGGTCTTGGTGCGGAAGAGATCGCCGCTGATGCCGAGGATGTCGCCGATGTCGAACTTCTTGAAGATCTGGTAGGTTTCCTGGCCCAGCTCGTCGCGGGCGACGAAGACCTGGAGGGCGTCGGTGTCGTCCTGCACCTTGATGAAGGTGACCTTGCCGAAGGAGCGCAGGGAGATGACGCGGCCGGCCACGCGGAAAACCTTGCCCAGCCCGGCCAGGCCCGCCTCGTCCAGCCCGCCGTAGGCTTTCACGATGTCCCCGATGTGGGTGTCCTTGCGGAAGGTGTTGGGATAGAGGTCGACCTCGGCCTCAAGCAGGGCGCAGGCCTTGTCGATGCGCGTGCGCAGGACGTCGTTGAGCTCGTCGCGCGCGGCCAGCGCATTGACCAGGGGCTGGAATCGCCCGGCGTGCGGAGACCCGGCGCGACTGTTCCCCGCGCCGTTGTCGTGTGCGTTGTCGATCAAAACGGATTCTCCCTCGGGTGCGAGGACTCTAAAAAATGTCTTAAAGTGAACACCTGCGCCCGCTGACTGCCTAAGCCATACGCTTGCGGCAGTCAAGGCGGAGATAGCCCGGCGCCTGTATGAAGTCAAAACGAAAGATGCCGAGGGCTCCGGCGGCCGGAGCGGCGCGGTCGAAATCGCGGATCGGGCGAAAAAATCCTTGACCACCCTCGGCGGTTTGGCTTAATGAGTCCTCCGCCGCATGCAGCGGCCATTCCCCGGTAGCTCAATCGGCAGAGCGGGTGGCTGTTAACCACTAGGTTCGCGGTTCAAGTCCGTGCCGGGGAGCCAGAAAGCACAAGGCCCGGAAGATGCAAGTCTTCCGGGCCTTTTTCGCGTCGGCCGGCTTCCGCTAATCCTTGATGTCCTGCTTCATGCGCTCAAGTTCCTCGCGGCTGATTTCGCCGCGCGCGTACCGCTTCTTGAGGATGTCCAGCGCCGTCTCGGCCTGTACGGAGCCCGACCGCCGCCCTGAGAGCCTGATCAGCAAGACGAGGATAACGATCAGCAGCAGCACCATGAACAGCCCCCCACCGAAGGGGGACATCATGTGCGACCAGCCGTACTGGCCGTACCCCATGCCGTAGCCGGGACCGTAGCCGCCCGGAGGGGCGGCGTTCTGGCAGAACAGTCGCAGGGGTTCAAGTACTTCGAATGGCATGCGCGGCTCCTTGGTCATGGCGAGAGGGGGGCACGTTCAAGCCTATACGCTCCGCGCCGGAAAAATCCAGCCCGGGGCCGGCGACGCAGCCAGGCATTCGCCGCGCCGGGACGCCCACCGCTCCGACGCGGCGGAAACATGGCCCCGCCTTGCGCAAGACGGCGAATTGGGAGTACATGGCTGATGGCGCGAAAGGCTCCCGGTCACTCCCCCGCTCTCGCGGAGCCGCATATCCGGAGGTGCCAGATGCCGCAAAGCCGCAGAGACTTCCTTTCCCTCACCGCCAAAGCCGCCGTGCTCGCCGCCGGGACTGGCCTCGGCCTTCCCGCGCTGCTCCAGGCCGGCACGCCCGGCGGGTTCGGCCCGACGCCGCTGCCCGTGCCGGGCCGGTCCGGCCTGTTCGGGCTGCTCGCCCCCGAGGGCAAACTGACCCTCACGGCGGCGGCGGCCCCGGGCGCGCTCCCGGCCACCGGCGCGCCGATGCTGGCCTACAAGGCCACGCACAAGGGCGCGGACTTCCTGAACCCCATCCTCGTGCTGCGCAAGGGCCAAGAATTCCAGGCCACGCTGGTCAACGGACTGAACGAGCCGACCATCATCCACTGGCACGGGGTGGACGGCCCGTGGCGGCAGGCCGGCCATCCCTCGTACGCCGTCGGACCGGGAGGGACGTACGAGTACGCCTTCCCCGTCACCAACCGGGCGGGCACATACTGGTACCACCCCCACCCGCATCGGCTCACGGCCAAGCAGGCCTACCTCGGGCTCGCCTCCTTCTTCATCGTCCGCGACGCCGAGGAGGAGGCCTTCGCCAGGGAGCTGGACCTGAAGCTCGGCGAGACGGACATCCCGCTGGTGATTCAGGACAAGCGCTTCAGTCCTGACGGCAGGCTGGACTACTCGCCGTCAATGCCTGATCAGATGATGGGTTACCTGGGCGACGTCGTGCTGGTGAACGGCCAGCGGAACCCCACGCTGAAGACGGCGACGCGGATCTACCGCTTCCGCCTGCTCAACGGCTCGAACGCGCGCATCTACAACCTGGGCTTCCTGCTGCAGGGCAAGGCCATGGCCTTCAGCCTCGTCGGCAACGACGGCGGCTTCCTGCCCGCGCCGCAAAGGCTCGACGGGCTCTTCCTCGCCCCCGGCGAACGGGCGGACGTCCTGCTGGACCTTGGCGGCCTCAAGCCCGGCCAGGAGGTCTTCCTCCGGAACATGCCCTTCGACCCCATGCACAACGAGATGGGCGGCATGATGGGCATGGGCGGCATGGGAGGGATGATGGGCATGGGCGCGTCCAGCTCCCTTGAGGAGGGGGGGCCGTTTCCCATCCTCCGGCTTCTGGTTGAGCGCAAGGCGGCATACGACCGCAAGCCGCCCAAGAGCCTGCCCGGCATCCCCCAGCCGTCCGCCGGCGGGACGGTGCGGCCCATTGAACTCGCCATGCGCCACATGGCCGGCTGGACCATCAACGGCCTGACCTTCGCCATGGACAGCGCGCCCTTCGTGGTCCGGAAGCGCGGCCCGGAGGTCTGGCGCATCACCAACACCCGGGCGAGCATGCCGCACCCCATGCACCTGCACGGCTACTTCTACCGGGTGCTGGGGCGGAGCGGCAGCCCGTCCCAGGTCAAACGCCGGGTCGTGGACGCCCAGGGACGCCTGGCCACGGACCTGGGCTACAAGGACACGGTGCTGGTGTGGCCGGGGGAGACGGTCTCCGTGAGCATCGACTTCGGCCGCCCCGACTACCCCGGCGAGCAGCTCTTCCTGTTCCATTGCCACAATCTGGAACACGAGGACCAGGGCATGATGCTCAACGTCAAGGTGGTCTGAGGCGCGCCCGCCAGCCCCTCGGTCCGCGGTTCAAGTCCGTGCCGGGGAGCCGGAAAGCGCAAGGCCCGGAAGATGCAAGTCTTCCGGGCCTTTTTCGCGTCGGCCGGGCTGCCGTCCGGGCCTACTCCGCCCCGGCGATGACCCGCAGGATGGCGTCGCGGTCCACCATGCCGCGCAGGCGGCCGTTCACGTCCAGCACCACCAGCCGCTTGACGCCGGTCTCCACCATGCGCCGCAGCACCTCGGTGAGCGGAGTGTCCTCCTGCACGGCGAAGACGTCCGGCCGCATGACCTCGCGCACGGCCACCCCGGTGATCTGGCCCTTGGGCGCGCCGGGCGTGAGCAGATCCGCGATGGCGCGCAAAAGTCCCGGCCGCTCCTTCTGGCTGAAGCGCCGGATGAGCTCGCGGTCGAGCACGATGCCCACCACCCGGCTTTCCGGGTCCAGCACCACCACGCGGCGCAACGGCGTGGCCACCAGCTTGTTCAGGGCCTCCTCCAGGGGCGTGTCCGGCCCGACGGCGGGAACGTCCCGGAACATGACGTCCCCGGCGGTGCGCGCCAGCCCCTGGGGCAGTTGCGGGGGCAGGCTGCCGCACACGGCCGCGGCCGTGGCGATGGTCTTCAAAATGTCGATGCGGCTCAGGATGCCCGTCAGATCGCCGGCGTCGTCCACCACGGGCAGGCGCTTGAGCTTGCGCTCGGCCATGAGGGCCGCGGCCTCGGGCACGCGGGCCCGGACGTTCACCGTGACCACCGGGCCGCTCATGACGTCCCCGGCGGTCTTGCCGGCCACGTCGAGCTTGCGGAACTCCGCGCTGCGCATCTCCCAGGGCAGGACCTTGTGCAGGCTGAGCCGCAGGCCAAGATCGCCGCGCTTGAGCAGGTCGCCGCCGGTGACCATGCCCACCGCCTTGCGGCCCTGGACCACGGGCACGGCCTTGACGCCGCGATCCAGCAGCAGCTTGAGGACCACGGAGAGCGGCGTCTCCGGGGTCACGGTGGCCACCTCGGAGGTCATGACCTCGCGCACGCGCATGGGGCAGTTGAAGATGGCCCGTACGGCCTGGCGGGTGATGGTCCCCTCGCTCACCATCTCCTCCAGAACGGGCATGAAGGCCTCGATGCGGCCCGGCGTGTCCACGATCTCCACGACCATGGGCAGGTCCTCGGACAGCCGCAGGATCTTGGCCGTGTGCACGAGGCTGTTGGCGCCGAAGCCGAGCACCCCGCGCATGGCGGTGGCCCCGGACATCCCGCGCCTGCGCGCCTCCTCCACCACGGCCTCGTGCAACAGCCGGCCGCCCTGGCGGTCGCTCTCTCCGATGTAGATGCGCAGCACTTCGGCGTCAGCGTGAATTTTCATCCGCTTTCACTCCTTTGCTCGGCCGGTGATCAGACGATGCGCCCCAGGGCGGCTCCCGCGGCGAAGGCCACGAAGCCCAGGACGTTCTGTCCGACGAGGTTCAGGGCCGCCGCGGCCCACTGCGCGCCGCGCGCCAGCTCGCCGGTCTCGAAGATCAGCGAGGAGAACGTGGTGAACGCGCCCATGAAGCCCACCAGAATGGCCATCCGGAATTCCGGCCGCAGGAGCTGCCGCTCGTCGGCCAGGACCCAGACCAGCCCGAAGAGCATGCAGCCCAGCAGGTTCACCGCCGCCGTGCCCCAGGGGAAATCGCGGCCCAGGAGGTCGTAGACCGCGCCGGAAATCCAATAGCGGGCCAGGGTGCCACAGCACCCCGCCGCCGCAAGCATCAACACCTTCGTCATCGATCGCCACCCCTTGATCCGGCCGGCTGTGCCGCCGGCCCATGCTGCGCCGTCCGGATTGCGAACCGCTGCCGCCGCGCCGGAGACAAAAAAACCCACGTCCGTCCGGCGTGGGTTGCAAGAATCCTGCAGCCGGAGCCGGGCGGCAGGAGTCGTCAGCGGCTGTCGCGGTTCAAGGGGGACTCCATCCCCTCCGTCATTCGGCCCGAGTATTTTAACCAAATACCGCCGGATGTCCACCGCCCACGCCAGCGCCGGCCTTGCCAAGCCGGCGGGCCGTGGTGTAGCCCTTTGCCTTGGGGATTGCTCGCAATTCCCGTTCCGCGTCAATCCGCACCCGAAAACCCGTTCCGACCCGCTCCGAAAGGCGCGCAGCCGCGCCGGAGCCCAGGGGGAGCCCATGATCAGCACGACCTTGTTTCCCGGCCGGTACATCCAGGGCGCCGGCGCCCTGTCCCGCCTGGGCGGCGAACTCTCCCGCCTGGGCAAGCGCCACCTGGTGATCTGCGCGCCCAGCGCCCACGAACGGCTGCTGCCCGACCTGCTGCCGGACCTGGAGAAGGCCGGCGAGGTGCGCGTGGAGCGCTTCGGCCGCGAGTGCACGGAGAAGGAGATCCGGCGGCTGCTGGCCGCGGCCCGCGAGTTCAAGGCCGACGTCGTGGCCGCCCTGGGCGGCGGCAAGACCCTGGACGCGGCCAAGTCCGTGGCCGCGCGCGCGGGAATCCCGGTGGCCGTCGCGCCCACCGTGGCCTCCACGGACGCGCCCTGCAGCTCCCTGACGATCATCTACACCGAGGACGGCGTGTTCGAGCGGGTGGACTACCTGCCGCGCAATCCGGATCTCGTGCTGGCGGACACCCGGGTCATCGCCCGCGCCCCGGCGCGCTTCCTGGCCTCCGGCATGGGCGACGCGCTGGCCACCTGGTTCGAGGCCGACTCCTGCCGCATCAGCCGCGGCAAGAACATCGCCGGCGACACGGGGTCCATGGCCGCCCACGCCCTGGCCCGGCTGTGCTACGAGACCGTGCGCGACTGGGGCCAGGCCGCGCTCACGGCCTGTGGGGCCGGAGTGGTTACGCCGGCCCTGGAGCGCGTGGTCGAGGCCAACACCCTGCTCAGCGGCCTGGGCTTCGAGAGCGGCGGTCTGGGCGCGGCCCACGCCATCCACAACGGCCTCACCGCCCTGCCGGGCCCGCACGGTCTTTTCCACGGCGAGAAGGTGGCCTTCGGCGTGCTGGCCTCGCTGTTCCTCACGGACCGGCCGCTGGCGCTCATGGACGAGGTCTACGGCGTCTGCGAGGGCCTCGGCCTGCCGACCACCCTGGCCGATCTGGGCCTCAAGGACGCCAGCGACGCGGATCTCCTGATCGTGGCCGAAAAGACCTGCGCCCCGGAGGAAAGCATCCACAACGAGCCCGTGGAGATTTCGCCCGCGCTGGTGCTGGCCGCGCTCAAGGCCGCCGACGCCGAGGGCCGGCGGCGCAAGCGGGCCAGCTGAGGCCGGGCTCCGCGGGCCGTCAGGGCTCGCGGATCAGGCGGATGCCCGTGTCCACCCACTTGGTGTCCATGGGGAAGCTGGCGCGGTACAGGCAGGTCACGTCGCCCTCGCTGAAGTTGAAGGCCCCGCCCCGACGGGAGTGTTCCTTGGTGGACCTTGGGTACATGTCGGCGGTGACCTCCCAGACGTTGCCGCCCATGTCGGAAAGCCCCAGGCCGTTGGCGGCCTTGCCGCCCACGGGGTGGACCGCGCCGCCGCTGTTCTTGCCGTACCAGGCCGTCTGGTCGGCCGTGCCGCCGCCGGGGTACAGCTCGTCCCGGCCGCCGCTGCGGCAGGCGTACTCCCACTCCGCGTCGCTGGGCAGGCGGAAGCGCGCCTGCCCCATGCGGCCCAGGCGGGCGATGAACTCCTGAATCTCATCCCAGGCCATGTAGTTCATGGGATACGCGTCGCCCTTGGAGAACTCGGCGCCCTTGCCCATGACCCGCTTCCACTGGCCCTCGGTGACCTCGGTCCTGGCCATCCAGAAGCCCTGGACGCACTGCTGCGAACCCTCAACGTACGTCGGGCCGCCCGTGGCCTTGCCCATGAGGTAGCAGCCGCCCGGCACCCAGACGAACTCCATGCCGGTGGCCGGATCGCGCCAAGTCGCGCCCGGACGCTGCGCCGCGCCGGCGGCCGGGGCCTGCTTGGGCGCGGGCGCCAGGGCCAGCTCCTGCCGGCCGCGCGACTCCCAGTACTGGAGCTGGGCCTGAACGTGCTTGCGCAGGGCCGCGTCCGCCTGGCCGGCGTAGGGATTGTCCGCGGCGTAGGCCTCGGCCACGCGCCGCCAAGCCGTGGCCTTGGCCTCGGCCTTGAGCCGGCCGTCCTTGGAAAGCTTGTCCGCCTCGGCCGCGGCCTTGCGCATGCCCGCCTGCCACTGACTCCACTGCCGTCGGGCGTCCTCCTCGGCGCGCTGCTGAGCCTCGGCCTGCCGGCGGATGTCGTCGAAGCTCACGTCCGCGCCCGGCGGGGCGGCGGGCGACTGGACCGGCGGCAGCGGGGCCGGAGCGATGGCGGCGGGCGGAGCCGCCGGGGCCAGGCTGGCCACCTGCGCGCCGGCGACGAAGGAGAACTGCCCGATGAGCGAGCTGGCCTCCCAGGGCACCTGCTTCTTGGCCGAGTCCCGGGCCACGCCCATGCGCACGCGCTTGAACAGCTCCTCCACCGAGAGGCCGGGCGTGGCGATGTTGCGCAGGAGGTACTGGGTGTACAGGCCGTTCTTGCCCTCGCCGTCCGAGGCCACCTTGCCCGGCGCGGTGGCGTAGGCGATGAGCGAGCCCGTGGGCGCGTCCATCTTGGCCAAGCCCTGTTCGGCCGAGCGGAAGCTGCGGGCGAAGGGATTGTTGCGGCAGGCGTCGAGGATGACGATGTTCAGGCCGTTGCCCGCGTCCTCCATCTTGCCCAGCACCAGCCCGGCGTCCAGGCAGCCGTACTTCACGTCGCTCTCGGACTGGATGACCGCGTTCACCGGCACGAGATAGTTGTTGCCCTGCACCTGGAGGCCGTGGCCGGCATAGTAGAACAGGCCCATGCCGCCCTGGCGCAGCTTGAGGCCGAAGTCGCGCACGGCCTGCTCCATCTGCTGCATGCTGGCGTCGGTGAGCAGCGTGGTCTCGAAGCCCAGGCGGCGCAGGGCCGCGGCCATGTCCCGGGCGTCATTGGCGGGATTCTTCAGCGGCGCGCCGGCATAGGCGCTGTTGCCGATGACCAGGGCCGTGCGGCGCTCGGCGCGGGCCGGGGCGGGCTGGCAGAGGATCGCGACGCACAGGAGCGGCAGGACGCAGGCCGTGAGGAGCGTGGAGCGGCGCATGCGGGCACCTCCGTCATTTTGGCGGAACATAGCCGAAGGCCGGGAAAAGGCAAGACGCACGCGGCCGCCGCTCCCGTCCACCCCGCCCTTTTGCGCTTGCCCGCGCGCGGGCTTCGTGCTAGCCGCCTAAGCCATGTCCGATCTGGCCCAATACCTCCGCGAGCTGACCACGCTCCTCGTGCCCCTGCTCCTGACCATCACCTGCCACGAGGCGGCGCACGGCCTGGCGGCCAGCCTCCTGGGCGACCCCACGGCCCGCCTGGCCGGCCGGATCACCCTCAACCCCGCGCGGCACGTGGACCCCATCGGCTTCCTGATCATGCTCGTGCCGCCGCACATCGGCTGGGCCCGGCCCGTGCCCGTGGACGACCGCTATTTCAGGAGCCCGCGCACCGGCATGTTCCTGGTGGCCCTGGCCGGCCCCCTGGCCAACGTGCTCGTGGCCGCGCTCTGCGCCGGGCTGTACCACGGGCTCATCCACCTGCCGATAACCGACCCGGACTCCCTGGCCGTGCACGTGCTCGTGCCCATCGTGGGCATGGCCCAGGCCGGGGTTTACGTCAGCCTGCTTATCGGCGCGTTCAACCTCCTGCCCATCCCGCCGCTGGACGGCAGCAACATCCTGGCCCGCTTCCTGCCCGAGGAGGCCGCCTGGCGCTACCTGTCCTTCGGCCGCTACGGCATCTTCGTCATCATGGGGCTGCTGCTTTTGGGCAACTTCGCGGGCATAAGCCTGCTCGGCCGGGTGCTTTTCCCGGCGGTCGACGCCGCCGCGCAGCTCCTCGGCATGGAGCCCCTGCTCTAACAACCCTCAACCAGAGTGAACGCCATGACCGCCAAGAGAGAATGCATCGTTTCCGGCATGCGGCCCACCGGGCCGCTCCATCTGGGCCACCATTTCGGCGTGCTCGCCAACTGGATCGAGCTCCAGGAAAAACACGACTGCCTGTTCTTCGTGGCCGACTGGCATGCCCTGACCACCGAATACGCCACCCCGCAGAAGATCAAGGGCTTCGTGCCCGGCCTGGTGCTCGACTGGGTCGCCGCCGGCCTTGATCCCGAAAAGTGCATCATCTTCCAGCAGTCCCAGGTCAAGGAGCACGCCGAACTGCACCTGCTCCTGTCCATGCTCACGCCCATCAGCTGGCTGGAGCGCAACCCGACCTACAAGGACGTCGCGCAGGAGCTCTCCGGCCAGAAGGACCTCGCCACTTACGGCTTCCTGGGCTACCCGGTGCTCATGGCCGCGGACATCATCCTCTACCGCTCCACGGCCGTGCCCGTGGGCCAGGACCAGCTGCCGCACATGGAGCTGACCCGCGAAATCGCCCGGCGCTTCAACTTCCTCTACTGCCCGGAGAACGCGCCGTTCTTCCCCGAGCCGCGCGCCCTGCTCACCCAGGACGCCAAGCTCCCCGGCCTGGACGGCCGCAAGATGAGCAAGAGCTACGGCAACTCCATCTCCCTGGGCGAGCCGCTGGAGTCCATCGCGCCCAAGGTCAAGACCATGCTCACGGACAAGAACCGCCTGCGCCGCAACGATCCCGGCGATCCGGACGTCTGCAACCTGTTCCCCTACCACAAGTCCCTGACCTCCCCGGAGAAATGCGCGGAGATCCGCGAGAGCTGCAAGAACGCCTCCTGGGGCTGCGTGGACTGCAAGAAGCTGCTCATGGAGTCCCTCGCGGCCTTCCTGGAGCCCATCCACGAGCGCCGGCGCAAGCTGGAGGCCGATCCCGAGCGCATCTGGCACATCCTGGAGCAGGGCAACGCCCGCGCCCGCAAGCGCGCCGCCGAAAACATGGAAGCCATCCGCAAGGTGCTCAACCTCGACTTCTAGGACAAACCGACCGGGGCCGGGGGCCGGGCGGAAGCGTCCGGGCCTCCGGCCCCTTTTTCTTTGGCAAGGAGCCTGGACGATGAACGACAACGTCTGCGTGTCGAAGCGGGCCGGGGAGATCTCCCCGTTTCTGGTCATGGATATTCTGGAGGCCGCCCAGCGCATCGAGGCGGCCGGGCACGAGGTCATCCACCTGGAGATCGGCGAGCCGGACTTCGACACGCCGGAGTGCATCAAGGCCGCGGCCAACAAGGCCCTGGCCGACGGCGAGACCCACTACACCCACAGCCTGGGCCTGCTGCCCCTGCGCGAGGCCATCTGCGCGGATCTGCGCGCCCGCTACGGCGTCAGCGTCGAGCCCGGCCGGGTCATCGTCACCCAGGGCACCTCGCCGGCCATGCTCCTGGCCTTCTCCACCCTGCTGGAGGAGGGCGACGAGGTCATCCTCTCCGACCCGGCCTACGCCTGCTACGACAACTTCATCCGCTTCGCCGGGGCCTGCCCCGTGCGCGTGCCCGTGTCCGAGGACGACAAGTTCCAGTTCCGGCCCGAGGCCATCGCCGCCGCCCTCACCCCGCGCACCCGGGCCATCCTGCTCAACTCCCCGGCCAACCCCACGGGCACGCTCCTCTCGGCCGGGCGCATGGCCAAAATCGCCGAACTCGCCGACGCCCGCGGCGTGCACGTCATCTCCGACGAGATCTACCACGGCCTGGTCTACGGCGAGAAGGAGCACAGCGCGCTGGAGTTCAGCGACCGGGCCATCGTGCTCAACGGCTTCTCCAAGCTCTACGCCATGACCGGCTGGCGGCTGGGCTACCTCGTGGCCCCGCAGGAGTACATCCGGCCCATGCAGAAGCTCTGCCAAAACTTCTTCATCTCGGCCAACTCCATGGCCCAGCGCGCGGGCATCGCCGCACTCACCGAGGCCGCGGACGACGTGGCGCGCATGAAGGCCATCTACGACGAGCGCCGGCGGTTCATCCTCACACGGATCAAGGCCCTGGGCCTCGGCGTGGCCAACGACCCCACCGGCGCGTTCTACGTCCTGGCCAACGCCCGGGCCTGGGCGGCGAAGTTCGGCGGCAGCTCCCTCAAGCTCGCCTACGACATCCTGGAAAAGGCCCACGTGGGCGTGACGCCGGGCATCGACTTCGGCCAGGGGGCCGAGGGATTCCTGCGCTTTTCCTACGCAAACTCCCTGGAAAACATCGGCCGGGCCATGGACAGGCTTGAGAAGTACGCCGCACAGGCGTAAGAGGTCTGGTGGAAGGTTCCGCCCGAAGGGGGCCACGACCATGAAATTCCCGCGCGTTCTGACCGCACTGCTCGCCCTTGCGCTGCTGGCCGCACAGGCCGGCGAGGGGCAATGCGCGGCCAAGAAGAAGCGCCGGACCGCCACCCCCCAGACGCAGAGCCAGCCCCAGGCCAAGGCGCAGGAGACGCCGCAAATCCCCGCCGGGGATCTGCTGCACCCCTACGCCCCCGGCGACAACGCCACGACCTGGTTCTTCGACACGGCGCCCGAACGGAAGCCCGCCGCAGCCCGGACCGACGCCGACGCCCTGCCCTTCTCCTTCGAGCTGAAGCCGCAGGAGCGCATCATCGACCCGCTGACCCAAAAGGAGCTGACGCCCCGGAGCGATCCCCTCAAGGCAAAGGAAAGTCTCAAGAATCTCGACCTCAAGGACGCCATGGACAAGATCGGCGGCAAGGCCGAGGTCAAGGTGGACATCCTGAAATTCTGACGGAAACGCGCCCATGCCCATTCGCCTCTTCGACTTCCTCACCGGCCTGTCCGGCGCGCTCGACCTCATGAGCAGCGAGGTCGTGGGCCATCACAAACGCGTGGCGGCCATCGCGGCCAGCTTGGCGCGGCGCATGGACCTGCCCCCCGCCGAGCGTTCCGATCTGTACATGGCGGCGCTGCTGCACGACGTGGGCGGCTTCACCCTGCAAAGCCGGCTCGCCGCGCTCCAGTTCGAGGCCGACGGCGCGCGCCACGCCGAGCTGGGCTACCGCCTCCTGCGCACCAATCCGCTCCTGGACAGCACCGCCGTCATCGTCCGCCACCACCACACGCCCTGCTCCCGCTTCGCCGGCCTGGCCGAGGCCGAGCGCAAGCTCTTCCTGGCCAACACCCTGTGCCTGGCCGATCGCCTGGACGTGCTCTACGTGCGCTTTTCCGTGGACAGGGAGACCATCCTCGGCCGCATCCGCCCCCTGGAGGGCCAGATGTTCCTGCGCGAGCCCCTGCGCGCCCTGCTCGAACTCGCCGCCGAGCCCGGCTTCTGGGCCGGGCTGGCCGGGGACGACCGCGCCCGGGCCCCGCTCGACGACGCCGAGTTCTTCGACCAGCGCGGCATGTCCCGCGGGCAGTTGACCCAGGCCTCCCGCGCCTTCTCCCAGATCATCGACTTCCGGAGCCGCTTCACGGCCACGCACTCGCGCGGCGTGGCCGAGACGGCCGTGCGCCTGGCCGAGCTCGCCGGCATGGACGCCGCCGACGTCGCCGCCATGCGCCTGGCCGGCGACCTGCACGACCTGGGCAAGCTGGCCGTGCCCGCCGAAATCCTCGACAAGCCCGGCCCCCTCGACCCGGAGGAGAAGGCCGTCATGAACCGCCACCCCGAGGTCGGCGGAAACATTCTCGCCGTCGTGCCCGGCCTGGAGCGCGTGCGCGACTGGGCCGCGCAGCACCACGAGCAGCCCTGCGGCCAGGGCTATCCCCTGGGCCTCGCCGGCGAGGCCCTGCCCCTGGGCTCGCGCCTGCTGAGCGCCGCCGACGTGTTCACCGCCCTGCGCGAGGACCGGCCCTACCGCGCCGGCATGCGCCGCGACGACACGCTCCGAATCATGGAAAGCATGGCCGGCGAAAACCGCCTCGACCCCACAGCCGTGGCCCTGCTCCGCGCCGCCGAGGCCGAAATCGACGAGATGCGCGCCCAGGCCCAGGCCCACGCCGCCGAGGACTTCCGCAGCTTCTACACCGGGTTGCCGCTGTAAGGTCGCGCGCTCAGGCCGGCAGCCAGGCGAACCCGCCGCCCGCGCGGCGGACGCGTCCGGCCCCCCGGCCCGGCAGATGGCCGCCGCAGACGAGCGCCCCCGTCTCCACCGCGTATTCCAGAATCCGCCGCCGCGAGCGCCGCGCCACCTCCGGAAAGGCGTCGAACAGGGTGTTCAGCTCCGGGTGGCGCACCTGCAACGGATGGTGCAGCAGATCGCCGGTGAACAGCAGCCCGCCGTCCGGCGCGTCCAGGGCGATGACCATGTGGTGCGGGCTGTGGCCCGGCGTGGGCAGAAAACGCAACGTCGCGGCGGCCAGCGCCGGCGCGCCGCTCCCGTCGACGGCCACGAAGTCGGCCAGGCCCGCCGCCACAACGGGCAGCACGCTGTCCCGCTGGCAGAGGAAGCTCGTCCGGTTGCGCTCGTTCAAGTTGGCCGGGTCGGTGTAATAGTCCAGCTCCGCGCCGCAGAACACGTGCCGCGCGTTGGGAAAGGTCGGGACCCAGCGGTCGTCCGCGAGCCGCGTGTTCCAGCCCACGTGGTCCACGTGCAGGTGGGTCAGGAGCGCGAGATCCACGGCCTCGGGCGCGGCCCCGGCCGCGGCCAGGCGCTCCGGAAAGGGCAGATCCAGGTGGTCGAAGTGCGGCGCGTGGGGGCGGTCCTTGCCGTTGCCCGCGCCGGTGTCCACCAGCAGCGCGCGCTCCGGCGCGCGCACCAGCCAGGCGTGAACGCTGAGCCGCGCCGCGCTCCGGTCCGGGGTCATGGCCGCCGGGTCGAGCCACTCCGCGCAGCCGTCCAGCAGCTCCTCCCGCCAGTCCGGAAACAGCCGCGCCACCGGAAACGGCGCAAGCTCCAGCTCCGGAACGCGCGTCACGCGCATCCCGCCCGCCTGAAAGGAATCCATGTCCTCGCGCATCGGCCGCCTCGTATGTTCGGACGTTATCGGGCATTCTAGCATGCGGGCTTGCGGCCGCCGTGTCAAATCCGGCGCCGGGCCGCGGGCGAGGGTTGCCAACGCGGCCGGCCGTGGCGTACATCCCGGAAAGAAATCTGCCACTTCCAAACGGGACGGCCCATGACCAGCTTCGCGGCGGACCTGCACATCCATTCGCGCTTTTCGCGCGCCACGAGCAAGGGACTCACCGTGCGCAGTCTGGCCGCCTGGGCCGAGACCAAGGGCATCGCCGTGCTCGGCACGGGCGACTGCACGCACCCCGGCTGGCTGGCGGAGATCGCACGCGACCTGACCGAGGACGGCGACACGGGGCTCCTGCGCCTGCGCGATCCGGCGGGCCTTGCGGCGCAGATCCCCGGCCTGACCGGCGCCCTGGCCGGATCCGCGCGGTTCATGCTCCAGGGCGAAATCAGCTCCATCTACAAGCGCGGCGGCCGCGTGCGCAAGGTCCACAACCTCGTGTACATGCCCAGCCTCGAAGCCGCCAAGCGGCTCAACGAACGTCTGTCCCAGGTGGGCAACCTCGCCTCCGACGGCCGGCCCATCCTCGGCCTGGACAGCCGCACGCTGCTCCAGATGGTCCTGGAGACGCATCCCGAGGCCTTTCTCGCGCCCGCGCACATCTGGACGCCCTGGTTCTCGCTGTTCGGGTCCATGAGCGGCTTCGACTCCGTGGAGGAGTGCTTCGGCGACCTCAGCCCGGAGATCTTCGCCATGGAGACCGGGCTTTCGTCGGACCCCGGCATGAACTGGACGCTCTCGAAGCTCGACCGCTACCGCATGATCTCCAACTCCGACGCGCACTCCGGGGAGAAGCTCGGCCGCGAGGCCAACCTGTTCCGGGGCGCGGCGTCGTTTTCCGGCATCCGCAACGCCCTGCGCGCCCACCTCCATCCCGAGGCGGCCGGGGACTGCGAATTCCTCGGCACGGTGGAATTCTTCCCCGAGGAGGGCAAATACCACCTCGACGGCCACCGCAAGTGCAACTGGAGCATGGAGCCGGCGGAGACGCTGGCGCGCAAGGGCCTTTGCCCGGTGTGCGGCCGGCCGGCCACCCTGGGCGTCCTGCACCGCGTGCTGGCCCTGGCCGATCGGCAGGCCCCGGTGCAGCCCGCGGGCCAGCCCGGCTACGACTCGCTGATCCCCCTGCGCGAGGTGCTGGGCGAGCTGCTCGACAGCGGCCCGGCCACCAAGGGCGTTTCGGCCGAATATTTCCGCCTGCTGGCCCGCCTGGGGCCGGAGCTGGTCATTCTGCGCGAGACGCCCCTGGCCGACATCCGCAAGGCTTCGCCGCTGTTGGCCGAGGCCGTGGAGCGCATGCGCGCGGGCAAGGTCCTGCGCAAGAGCGGCTACGACGGCGAATACGGCGTGATCACCGTGTTCACGCCCGAGGAGCGCGCCGAACTCACCAGCGGCCTCCGGCTCGTGGCCGCCCCGGCCAGACGCGGCCGCAAACCCGGCGGCCAGGCCGGCGTGCCCCGCGAATCCGAGCCCGAGGCCGAACCCGAGCCCGCGGCTCCGCCCCCCGCGCCGGACGAGCGCCCCGGCCTGAACCACGCCCAAATCGCGGCCGTGGACGCCGGTCCCGGCCCCACGCTGGTCATCGCCGGGCCGGGCACGGGCAAGACCCACACCCTGCTGGAGCGCGTGCTGCGCCTGCTGGACGACGGCGTCCCCGCCGAGACCCTGGCCGTGGTCACCTTCACCCGCCGCGCCGCGGGGGAGCTGCGCGAACGCCTGGCCGCGCGCCTGGGCCCCGGTTCGGCCGAGACGCCCCTGCCCCTGGCCGACACCCTGCACGCCCTGGCCCTGGCCCTCTGGACCGCCCGCCGCGGCAAGCCGCCGGTGCTCCTCTCCGAGGACGCCGCGCGCAAGCTCTTCCTCGAATCCCTGCCGCCGGAGGCCGGCGACCGCCCCAAGCGGGAGCGCGAGGCCCTCTACCGCCGCTGGAGCCTCGCGCGCGAACGCCTCGTCCCGCTGGACGGGCCGGACGGGGAGCTGGCCGCCGCCGCGGCCGAGGGCGCGGCCCAAGTCAAGGCCACGCGCAACCTCGCCGACTTCACCGATCTCCTGGAATTTCTCCTGGCGCTCGTGCGCGATCCGGACTTCGCGCCGCCCTTCCGCCACCTGCTGGTGGATGAGGTCCAGGACCTCTCGGCCTTGCAGACGGAGGCGGTGATGGGCCTAGCCGGCCCCACGGGCCAGGGCTTCTTCGCCATCGGCGACCCGGACCAGAGCATCTACGGCTTCCGCGGCGCGGCCGGCGACGTGCGGGAGCGCCTGCGGGCCCGCTGGCCCGCCCTCCATGTCGTGGGGCTGGCGCGGAACTACCGCTCCGGCCAGGGCATCCTGGACGCCGCCGCCGCCATCCTGCCCTCGCCGCCCCGGCTCGTCGCCCGCACGGGCGCGCCCTGGAGCGCCGAGCTGCTCCAGGCCCCGGACGCCCGCCACGAGGCCCGGAGCATCGCCGCCCGCATCAACAAACTCCTCGGCGGCACGAGCCTGACCTTCCAGGAGTCCGGACGCGGCCCGGAGCTCGCCCCCGGCGACGTGGCCGTGCTCGTACGCGCCCGCGCGCTCATCGGCCCGCTCAAGGCCCAGCTCGAACAGGCCGGGCTGCCCTGCTCCGCACCCGAGGCCGAGGTCTTCTGGGAAGAGCCCCGCGCCGCCGCCATCCTGCGCGTGGCCGAAAAACTCTTCGGCCTCTCCGCGCCGCCGGCGGCCCCCAACGGCCAGGACGCCCCGCCGCCCGAGGTCGACCTGCCCGAGTTCCTGCTCCTGCAAGGCCCCCACGTGCTCCCGGCGGCCCTGCGCGAAAGCCCGCCCTTCGACCGCTTCTTCTGGGAAGGCCCGGCCTTCCGCGACCTCTGCCACGAATTCGACCAGCACGGCGGCTGGGTCGGCCTCCTCGACTGGCTGCGCCTGGAAACCGACTTCGCCGCCATCCGCCAGACCGCCCAGAAGGTCCGCATCCTCACCCTCCACGCGGCCAAGGGCCTGGAGTTCGAGGCCGTGTTCCTGCCCGCCCTGGAAGAGGGCATCGTGCCCTGGACCATCGGCAATGGCGAGCCCGCGCCAGAAATCCTGGCCGAGGAGCGCCGCCTGCTCTACGTGGGCATGACCCGCGCCCGGCGCTTCCTGTGCCTGTCCTGGGCCGCCCGGCGCATGCTCTACGGCAAAACGCTCGAACAAAAGCCCTCACGCTTCCTCGCCGGCCTGCCGGCGCAGCTGTTCAAGCACACCGTGCTCACCCCGCACGTCCAGACCCGGCAGACGCAGATCTCCTTGTTCTGACGGCGTCGCGCGGCCGCCGGAGGCATACCGGACGCCACGACGTTGTGGTCTGGGATGCATGCTCCGCAGGCCGGGGGCTCCGCGTGAATGGGCGACCCGGCGGCTTTCCCTATGCGGGTGTCCAGAGGGTCGCAGGCCCTTTGGCCGCCGGAGGCATCACCCAAGCCACAATGTCGCGGCCTATGAGCCGGTGGCGTTCCCGGCCGCTACTGTCCCACGAATTCCTTTTTGGCCGCGAGGACCTTCTTCAGATAGTTGCGCGTTTCCTCGGCGCGGTGGCGGCTGACGATGGTTTCGTAGACCTTGAGCGGCGGCATGGCGTTGATGGCGGCCAGGGCGGCGGAGCGGTCGCGGCTGAAGGTCGCCAGAAGGGCGCCCGAGCCGCCGTTGTAGCTGGCGATGACGCAATACTCGCGCGCGAGCGGGTCGCCAATGCCCGCGAGGTGCCGCCGGTCCAGCAGATTCAGGTAGGCCGTCCCGTAGGTGATGTTGTTGGCCGGGTCGAAGAGGAAGGCCTTGGAGGGCTCGCTGCGGCGGCCGTTGAGCGCGGCGTGGACCTCGGCTCCGGCGGTCTGCGGCACCACCTGCATCAGGCCCACGGCGGGCACGGAGTTGATGGCGTAGGGGTTGAAGTCGCTCTCCACGCGGATGACGGCGTAGATGAGCGTGCGGCTGACGCCGAAACGCTTGGCCGCCTCCTCCACCAGCGGGCGGAACTTGGCCGCGCGCACCATCATGTGGTCGCGCACGAGGGGAATGACCACAAAGCGGATGATTTTGCCGGCCGGACCGGGCCGTTCCTGCGGGGGCGCGGCCAGCAGGTTGCGGGCGAAGGCCTCGGCCTGGTCCTCGGTGCGGATGTCGTGGCCGCGTTCGTCCTTGACCTCGCCCAGGAGGAAGGGCTTGCCGCCGAGCTTGACCGGACCGCTGGAGTAGAGGTCCACGGCGCGCGGGTCGTAGGGCGTGAGGAGCGTGGTGACGATGGCCTCGCGCAGGCTTCTGGCCGGGGCGTCCTGATCCAGGGTCTCCACGGTGATCAGGCCGTTCTCGAAGTCCACGCTGGCCCGCGAGAGATAGTTCTGGGTGTACTTCACGTATTCCTTGGGCTGGGCCTCGCGGGCGTCGTTCTTGCCCCACTGGCCGCCCACGGCGCGGCGGAAGGTCGCCAGCAGGCTGCGGAAGCGCTTGTAGTCGGCCTCGATGGCCGAGGGATTCGTGGCGTAGCGGATGGCCTTGCTGCGGGCCATGCCGATGGCCGCGCCGGTGTCGCCGCTGGCCACGCGGGCGATGCCCACCGCGTCCGAGGCCGAGCAGGCGGCCAGCAGCACGAGGCCGCAGACGGCCGCCAGAAGGCGCACCAGCCGGATGCTCATGCGGCCGCCCCGTGACCGTTCACGGCGTGGGCGAGCCGCTTGGCCTCGGCCAGGTAGCGCGCGGCCAGGGCGGGATCGCCGCAGTTCTCGGCCCAGTGCAGGAAAATCAGGCGCAGGACGCCGCAGCGGCGCGTGTCCGGGGCGGCGAGGCGCGCGGCCGGCAGCGCGGCGTCAAAACCCCGGCGCAGCAGCCGCGCCAGATCCGCCGCCCGGTGCGCGGGCCGGTGCCCGGCGTCCACGGCGGCGAGTCCGGCATTGGCCAGGCGCTGGCGGTGCGGGCCGTCGGAGAGCAGCATGCGGGCCTGATCGGCGGCGTCGTGCTCGTCGTCCGGCGTGTAGCAGGCGAAGTGCTCGCCCTCGCGGAACAGCTCGTCCTGGCCGTTGGCCAGGCGCGGTGTGAGCAGACAGGCCCCGCAGGCCAGGGCCTCGAACACGCGGAAGTTCAGGTCGCCGCGTTCGGCGATGTTCAGCACCACGCGGGCGCGGGGGAACAGCTCGGCGAAGTCGCCGCGGCGCACGGTGAGGCCCGGAAAGGCGGCGTACAGACGATTCAAAAAGGCGTGGCGCAGGGGTGTGGTTTCGGGATCCACGGTGCCCACGAAAAGCAGGTCGTAGTCCTTGCGGGCGCGCGGCCGCGGCCGGTAGCGGTCCTCGGCGAAGGGCGGCAGCCACATGATCCGCTCCGGCGAAAGCTCCTGCGCAAAGCGCGGCAGGTGATCGCGCAGGCTGACGGCGCAGAGGTCGAAGGCCCCGGCGTAGGCCGGGTACCAGGCGTGGATGTGCGAGTCGATGCAGTGGAAGGCCGTGAGGCAGGGGTAACTTTCCAGGCCGAGCAGCGGCGGCGGCAGGCTGCGGTCGGCGTAGACCACGGCGTCCGGCGGCCCGCCGCAGGCGGCGACGATGTCCTCCCAGGCGAAGGCGCCGGGTCCGGTCAGCGGCAGGCGCACCACGCGGAAGCCCTCGGCCTCCATGTACTGCATGAAGAACATGCCGCCGACCCAGGCGATGGTCCTGCGTCCGTCGCGCATCGTCTCCTCCCCTAGCCCGCCAGCAGGTAGCCGATGAAGTCGGTCAGCCCCCGCAGGCGGCAGTCCGTGTAGGCCGCGGCGTACTGCTCGAAGCGCATGCGCCGGCCATAGACGTTGTAGGTCGCGTCCGGCCCGCCGTAGGCCAGGCCGTAAGCCTCCGCCACCTGCGGATGCACGGGCAGCTCGAAGGCCAGATACTCGGGCGGCAGGGCGAAGCCGTCGGCCATGGGCGCGCAGCCGAGCTCGGCCAGGATGCCCGCGGCCGCGTGGGCGATGAGATCCGGGCCGGGATGGTTCACGGTGAGGAACAGCGGCTGCGTGCGGAAGCGTTCCAGCACGAAGTCGAAATAGGCCACGGGCGTGCGCGCCTGGCGCTTGCGCTCCGTCTCGATGGTCTCCTCCAGCAGGACGGCCAGATCATACTTGGCCGCCAGGCTCGTGCGCAGGTACACGTGCAGGATGTCCGCGGCCGGCAGGCCCAGGTCCACGAGGTGATCCAGGTAGATGTCGCGGTAGTCGAAGCCCGGCGCGCCGGACCACAGGGGCCAGGAGCCCCGGAAGAACATGTTCGGGATGCACAGGCTGCGGCAATCTTTTGGCAGCCGGGCCAGCAGCTCCCCGGAGGCGAGGGGGCCCCACTCCGGGCCGAGGTGCTGGTACAGGAACAGGCCGCAGGCGTCGAGATCCTCCTGGGGAATCGCCTGCCGCGCGTAATTCAGGTACACGCGGGGCGCATAGGCCGCGGCGAAGTCCGGGCTGGCCGAGAGCGCCGCGGCCAACGGCTCGCCCTGGCAATTGGCGTGGAGGATGCAAATTTGACGTGCCATGCCTAGATGAATGCAATGCCCGTGCCGGACGCAGGCGGGAAGATCCGGCCGCGCTTGATAATTTGTCCGCTCTGGGGTAGCGCTTAGCCACCGGGCGGACATCCCGGAACACGGTGCGATTCCGTGGCGATCCCGTCGCCGTAACCGGGGACCGGGGAGCGCGGGGCCAAAGACCCAGAGGGGCCGGGGCCCAGCCACTGCGGGGGACATCCCCCGTGGGAAGGCCGCTCCCGCCGGGCTGATCCGGAAGCCGGAAGACCTGTCCGCGCGCCGCTTCTTGTGTTTCGGAATCCGATGGCAAAGGGTTCCGGCGGGTTTGTCACGCCCGCCGGGACCCTTTTTTTTGTGCGACACACAACCCGGAGGAGAACCCCCATGCGCGCACGCTTCGACGCAGTGCTTTCCGCCATCGCCCCGGTGGACCTGAATCTGGTCCCGGCCGGCCAGGCGCACCTGGACAACCTTACCAAACCCAAGGGCAGCCTGGGCCGCCTGGAGGAGCTGGCGCTCCAGCTCTACCTCGTGCAGGGCGGCTCCGCCCCGACCGCCGACCCGGCCCGCGTGTACACCGTGGCCGGAGACCACGGCGTCGTGGCCCAGGGCGTGAGCCTCTATCCCCAGGAGGTCACGCGCCAGATGGTGCAGAACTTCCTGAACGGCGGGGCGGGCATCAACGTCCTGGCGCGCACGGCCGGGGTAGACCTCCGCGTGGTGGACGCCGGCTGCCTCGGGCCGGATTTCGGCACGCATCCGGCGCTGATCAACGGCAAGGTGGCCGAGGGCACGGCCGATCTGGCCCTGGGGCCGGCCATGAGTGAGGAGCAATGCCTGCGCGCGCTGCTCCTCGGCGTGGAGCTGGCGGACCAGGCCCGGGCCGAGGGCGTGCGCGTGCTCGGCACCGGCGACATGGGCATCGGCAACACCACGCCCTCCACGGCGTTGTACTGCGCCTATCTCGGCCTGGACCCGGCGGCCATGACCGGCCCGGGCACGGGCCTGGACGGCGCCGGCGTGCGGCGCAAGGTCGAGGTCATCAAGCGCGGCCTGGCGGCCAACGCCGCGGCCGTGAACTCGGGCGACGCCCTGGCGATCCTGGCGGCCCTGGGCGGCTACGAAATCGCCTGCCTGGCCGGGCTGATCCTCGGCGCGGCCAAAAACGGCCAGTTCGTCTGCGTGGACGGCTTCATCTCCACGGCGGCCTGCGTGGCGGCCTGGAAGCTGGCTCCGGCCGTGGCCGACTACGTGGCCCTGGCCCACGCCTCGGCCGAGCCCGGCCACCGGCTGGCCGTGGAGAAAATGGGCAAGCGGCCGCTCCTGGACCTGGGGCTGCGTCTGGGCGAGGGCACGGGCGCGGTGCTGGCCATGTTCCTGCTGCGTTCGGCGGCGGCGATCTTCAACACCATGGCCTCGTTCGCCTCGGCCGGGGTGAGCACGGCCGAATAGGGCGGTGCGCGACGCCGTCGCAAGGGGGCTCCGGCCCCCTTTTTTGCGCCTAAAGGCCGAGGAGGTAGTGGTCCACGGGCGCGAAGTCGTCCGTGAGCGCGGGCGGGTCGCCGGGCAGGCTGGCCGGCGGCAGGTAGCGCGTGGCCAGCAGGGCCGCGTACTCCGGGTTGGCGCTGGTCAGCTGCGGCTCGCCCCCGTCCTTGAAGGCCGCCAGGATGATGTTCTGCGGCGAGGCGGGATCGTTCGGCTCCTGCACGAGGAAGGTCTCGACCCGCGGGAACACGCTGCGATAGGTGGCCAGCAGCGCGCGGTAGAATTTGCTTTTCGGCCCCTCGGCCGCGCTGATGCAATTCATCAGCACGACGCCGTGCTCGTCGAGGACGCCGGCGATGGCCCGGGCGGTCTCCTGCGTGGCCAGGTGGAAGGGCACGGAGAGCTGGCTGGTGAACACGTCCACCAGGACCGCCTGGTAGCGATCCGGCTCGGCCTGGGCGGCGTTGAGGAAACGCCGGGCGTCGTCGTGATGCAGCACCACGCCGGGCTTCGGCTGGAAGGCGAAGTGCCGGCCGGCGATGGCCGTGACGCCGGGGTCCAGCTCCACCACGTCCAGGCGCGGCATGCCGCCGAACTCCTGCGGGTGGGACTGGACGTGCTTGGGCAGCGACCCGCCGCCGCCGCCGAGCAGGAGCAGCCGCCGCGCGCCGGGCCGAAAGTGCGCGGCGAGGCGGAAATAGCGCGAGTAGGCCAGGACCAGGGCGTCGGGGTGCTCCGGGTCCATGGCCGACTGGCTGCCCTCGGGGCTGGTGGCGAGCATGCGCAGGCGCTGGCCGGTTTCGACGTTGTGCGCGTTGTACACGAGCACCCGCTGGTACGGCGTGTCCAGGTCGAAGATTCCCGCCCGGGCCAGCTGGGCGTCGTAGATGCCCAAGAACGCGGCCGCGAGGCCCACCAGCGCGCCCACGGCCAGCTTGGCGCGCAGGTCGCCGGCGTAGACGCAGGCCGCTGCGGCGATGAGCACGCCGCCCATGAGCAGCACGAGGTTGGTGGTGCCCACGGCGGCGGTGAGCCAGAAGCCCGCGGCGAAGGTGCCGGCGATGCTGCCCACGGTGGACAGGGCGTAGAGCGCGCCCACGGTGCGGCCGGAACTCCGCGCGTCCTTCATGCGCAGACGCGCGGCGAAGGGCGAGACCATGCCCAGCAGCAGCGACGCCGGCGCGAAGAGCACCAGCGTGGCGCTCAGGCTGACGACGGACAGGCTGGCCTTGTTCTGCAAAAAGGTCAGCAGGAAGCCCTTGAGTCCGGCGATGAGCAGGGTGGCCACGGCGGCCAGGAGGATGATCCGCGAGAGGAGCCGCGCCTCGGGCCGGCGGTCGGCGATTCTGCCGCCCCACCAGTAGCCGAGGCTCAGCGCGCCGAGGACCACGCCGATGAGGCTGGTCCAGACCACGATGGAGGTTCCCAGGAAGGGCGCGAGCACGCGCGAACCAGCCAGCTCCAGGACCATGACCACGGCCCCGCAGAGAAATACCGCGATTTCCAGCATTCGGGGACTATGACATCCTGCGTGACGGGAGTCCAGAGGCGAAAAAGACCCGGAGCCGTGGCCCCGGGCCCCTGAACGGCTATTTCACCGGCTTCAGTCTTACGGCCGTGCCATAGCAGGAGTAGTACTTCTCGCCCTCGGGATGGAAGGCCACGGACTCCCGGTAGCCCAGGATGGCGTCGGCGTTGACCTCCAGCGCCTGGGCGATGAGTCCGTAGAAGGCGTTGTCGAAGTTGAAGCTGCGGCAGACGATGAGCCCGAAGGTGCCGAGCACCTCGCGGGCGGGAATGGCGTCCATGGTGACGATCTTGAACCGCCCGGCCACGTAGACGTCCTTGGCCTGACCCAGGCGCGGGTCGGCCTTGGGCTCCTCCTCGGCGGGCTTGCCCTTGTTTCCCTTGAAGATGGCCATGCGTGCTCCTTGAGGGTTCATGCCCGGAGATCCGGGCGCGGCCACCCTTGTAGCCCAAGCAGCCTCGGGCAGGCAAGGGCGGCCGTCCCGGCCTATGCTCCATCGTCTAGGGCCGCACCTCCAGCACGTAGGCCTCGTCCCACTTGAGCACCCCGGCCGCGGCCCGGCGCACCTCCTCGGCTGTGAGGGCGCGTTCGCGCTCCACGAGGGCGAGCTCGGCGTCGCGCGGGAGCCCCTGCACCAGGGCCGCGGCGGCCTCGCGGCTGCGCGCGGCGAGTCCCTGGCGGTCCTGGTAGTATTCGCCGGCGAGGACGTTCTTGGCCCGGGCCAGCTCGGCCTCGGGCAGGGGCGCGGCTGCGATGCCCTCGGCGGCCTTCTTGAACCCGGCCAGGGCCTGGGGCAGCTTGTCCGGGTCGGTGCCGATGTAGAAGGCGAACAGCCCGGCCTTGTTGTACTGCGAAAGGAAGGCCGTGACCGTGTAGCCCAGGCCCTGCTTGTCGCGCATGTCGCGGAAGAGCAGGCCGCTCTGGCCGGCCAGGGCCGCGCGCAGCACGGACAGCCGCGCCGTGGCCTCCTGATCCGCGCGGCCGGGGGTCTTGAAGACCACCAGCAGATGGGCCTGGTTGCGGCCCTTGAGGCTCAGTTCCCTGACGGCCTTGGGCTGCCACTGCGGCGCGGCGAAGGTCTTCCCGCTCTGACCCTTGGCCGGGGCCAGCTCGCGCGCCAGGGCCTGCGCGAAGGCCGTGACCTGGGCCTCGTCGTACTGGCCGCAGACCGAGAGCACGAAGGGCCGGCGCGACTGCCGCGCCCAGAGGTCCGCCGCTTGCTCCCGCGTGAAGCCCTTGACCTGCTCCGGCAGGCCCAGGCGCAGGAGGTCGTGCGGCGCGCTGGCGAAGACGGTCTGCGGCAGGTTGCGGAACAGCAGCCCGATGGGCTGGTCCTCGCTGCGGGCGATGGCGCTCAGCTGGTCCTCCTTGGCGCGTGCCAGCTCGTCCGCGGCGAAGGCCGGGGACTCCAGGATCTCGCGCAGCAGGCCGAGCATGTCTCCGGCGAAGCGGCTGGGGAACTTGGCGTTGACGCTGAAGGTTTCGGCCCCGGAGCTCGCGCCCAGGCCGGCCGCGCGGTCGGCCAGGAAGTCCTGCAGCTGCGTGGCCGGGCGCTTCTGCGTCCCGCGCGTGAGCAGCGAGGCGGTCAGCGTGCCCAGGCCCTGCTCCTCCGGCTTCAGCAGGCCGTCGCCGCCGGGCCAGGACATGCTGACGGCCGCATACGGCAGGGTGGCGTCCGGCAGGAGCACCAGGGTCGCGCCGCCGGGCAGGGCGATCTGCCGGACCTTGGTCCGGCCTGAGGCTGTGCCCTTTTCGGCCGCGGCGCGCGCGGGCCAGCGCCGCTCCACCCCGGCCAGCAGCGCCGCGCCGTCCAGCTTGGCGCCGGCGGGCGAAAGGACCACGAGGCTCATCCTTTCGGGCCGGAAGAACTCACGGTAGAGGGCGGCGAGCTGCGGCCGGGTCATGGCCGCTATGGCGCTGAGGTAGTTGGCCTCGCCCTGGGGGCCGCCCTCGAAGGCGTACTGCATGGTGATTTTGCTGGCCAGGCCTTCCAGCGTCTCCCTGGACAGGAACAGACCGGCCTCGATGTTGGTGCGGGCGCGCGCCAGTTCCTGGTCCGTGATCGAGGCGGGGTCAAAGGCGGCGAGTTGGCCGGCGATGGCGTCGAGCGCAGCGGGCAGCTTGTCCGCGTCGAGCACGGCCGCCACCACGAGCATGCCCGAGCGCTCCAGGTTGGAGCTGCCCACGCTGACGGAATCCACCAGCCGCTTCTCGTACTTCAGCGAGCGGTACAGGCGCGAGGTCTCGTCGCCGCCGAGGATCTGCGCCAGCATGTCCAGGCCGGGCATCTTGGCCGAGAGGAAGTCCGGGGCCGGGAAGGCCAGGGCCAGATGGACCTTCTTCCACATGCCGGGCACGACCTTGACCTGCGGGCCGGCGGCCTTTTGCGGCGGGAAGGGCGTGGGCGGGGCGATCTTGGCCGTGTTGGGGATCTTGCCCAGCAGGCGTTCGGCCTCGGCCACCACGTCGGCCGCCTTCACGCGGCCGACCACGCAGAGCAGCATGTTCTGCGGCTGGTACAGGGGCGCGATGTAGGCGCGCATGGATTCGGCGGTGATCGGCCGCACGGTCTCGCGATAGCCGATGATCGGCCGCTCGTAGCTCGTGCCGGCCCAGACCAGGGACTGCGCGGCCTGGAAGAGCATGGCGTCCGGGGTGTCCTCGCCGCGCTTCAGCTCGGCCAGGACCACTTCCTTTTCGCTGGTCAGCTCCGCGGGGATGAGCGCGGGCTTGAAGGTCATGTCCGACACCACCTGGAGGCCGAGCCGCCAGGCCTTGTCCGGCACCTCCACGTGGTACACGGTGTGGTCGAAGCTCGTGGCGGCGTTGAGGCTGCCGCCGGCGGCCTCGATGCGCCGTGCGGCCTCGCCCGGGCCCATCATGTTCGGACCGGGGTCGCCCGCGCCCTTGAACACCATGTGCTCCAGCATGTGGCTGATGCCGGCCTGCTCCGGCCGCTCATAGGCCGAACCGGCATGGACCAGGATGCGGATGTTGGCCAGGGGGAAGCGCTCGTCCTCGCGCACGAGCACGCCCAGGCCGTTCTCCAGGCGCACGAAGGTCGTGCGCGCGCCGTCGTCGGCCGCGGCGGCCGCCGGAGGCGTGACCTTGGGCGCGGGTTTGGCCTTGGTCGCGGCCTGGGCGGAGGTCGCAAGGAACAACACGAGGATGAGGGCGAACCAGGACAGTGTGCGGCGCATACGGGCCTCCTTCTGCATGCCGGGCGCGCGGACGCGCCGTGGGAAACGCCGCGCGGAATCGCGCGGGCGTCGGCCTCCCCATAATCACCCCCGGCCGCCTGGGCAAGGGGCGACGGCTTTCGCCCCGGCAGCAGCCTCTCGGCGTTGACCCCGGACCGGTGACAGACTACGCTCCAGCAATGCGCCGCCTCGCCATCCTCCCGCCCCTGCTCCTGGCCCTGGTTCTGACCCTGTTCCTGCCGCCCCGGACCGCCCCCGCGGCGGATGCCCCGCCCGCCGAAGCCGCCCTGGACCTGGCCGTGCTCCGCGCCGCCTACCCCGGCGCGTTCCGTGGGCTTGAGCGCGACGCCGCGGGCCGCCTCGACCTCGTCCTCGCCGACGGCGCGCGCATCGCCTATGACGACGGCCGCGCGCGCACGCCCCAGGAGGCCCTGGACGCTCCGGACGTGCGCACCATGCTGGCCCAGACCTATCCCCTGGGTCCGGTGGACGCCTCCAGCGCCAACCCCGCGCCCCATTTCGATCCCGGCCGCTCGCGCGTGGCCGCGCTGTTCCAGGCCCTCTACGGCGCCAACAAGGCCGCCGTGCGCGCCAACTGCCGCAAGGTCGGCTTCGACGGGCATGCCGCGTCCTTCCAGACGCGCTTCGGCGCGGCCGCGGCCCTGGCCCGCGTCTGGGAACGCATCGCCGCGCAGCTCCCGCAGCATCCCGAATGGAAAGAGGTGCTGCGGCCCTTCGGCGGCACCTTTTGCTGGCGCGTCATCGCCGGCACGCACCGCCTCAGCGCGCACTCCTTCGGCGCGGCCATCGACCTCAACCCGGAGTTGCCGTACTGGCGCACCGAGGACGAACCCGCGAGCGTGCCGCAGCGCCGCCGGGACTTCCCGCCGGAGCTCCTCGCCGCCTTCGAGGCCGAGGGCTTCATCTGGGGCGGCAAGTGGGCCCATTTCGACCTCATGCACTTCGAGTACCGGCCGGAGATCCTCCTCAAGGCCCGCGTCCTGCGGGGCGAGATCACGCTGCCGTAGCCGGGACAACCGCCCCCGACAGCACGCGGCCTGCGGAGCATGAATCACAGACCGCAACGTTGCGGCGTTCACTATGCCTCCGGCGGCCAAAGGGCCCGCGGCCCTCTGGACACCCGCGCAGGAAAACCCGCCGGGCTTGCCCATTCACGCGGGGTCCGGGGACGCGCAGCCCCCGGCCTGCGGAGCACGAAACCCAAACCACAACGTCGTGGCGTCCGGTATGCCTCCGGCGGCCAAAGGGCCCGCGGCCCTCTGGACACCCGCGCAGGAAAACCCGCCGGGCCGCCCATTCACGCGGGGTCCGGGGACGCGCAGTCCCCGGCCTGCGGAGCATGCATCCCAGACCACAACGTCGTGGCTTCGAAGAACCGCCCTACTCCGCGATTTCGCCGCCGCCCATGAGCCGCCAGGCGTTCCGCCAGGCGATCCGCTCGCCGGCCACCGGACTCAGACGCTTGAGGACCAGCCAGCGGAAGTGCTCCACCACGCGGCCATAGTTGTCCCAACGCCCGGTGTTCACGTCGGACCCGAACAGGAAACGGTCGGGATATTCCTCGAAGAGCGCCCGCCAGGCCTCGTCCAACACGGCGTCGGGCTGGTTGTTGCCGCCCTTGTTCGGGTCCACGCGGTCGTAGAGCACCGAGTCCAGCTGGCGCGTGCCACGGTGCGTGCTGCCCGGCGGGGACTGGTTCAGGTCGAAGTACAGGTTGGGAAAGCGCTTGAGGAAGGCGCGCACCCCGTCCGGCGTGGGCAGAACGGTCCAGGTCTTGCGGTCGCGATTGCGGCCCACGTGGCACCAGACGACCCTGGCCCTGGGGTGGCGCTCCAGCATGCGCTCCAGCTCGGGCAGAAGCGCGTCCTCGGCCTCGTGGTGCAGCAGCATGGGCAGGCCGGTCTCCTCGGCGATGCAGAAGACCCGCTCGAAGCCCTCGGAATCCACGGGCTTATGCACGTCGCGGTCGTTGGTGGACGAGACATAGTGCCGGGCCTCGAACTCACCCATGGCGAAGTAGCGGCCGGTCCTGGCGTCGGCGGCGAGTTCGTCCAGCAGCGTCGGGTCGCCGCCATGCCAACGCCGACCATCGCCGTGGATGGTTGTCGGCACGATGCGCGCGGGGAATTTGGCGGCCTCGGCCAGGGCGTTCGCGCTGCCGTTGCGCTCGTTCTGTCCCAGCCAGGTGAGGGCCACGCCGCCCCGGTCCATCTTGGCGATGAGCGCATCCAGGGGCAGCTTGCCGCCCCAGTGGTGCTCCACGTCGATGATCGGCGTCAGGCCCGTGGCGCGGATGCGTTTGAGCTCCGCGGCGTAGCCCTGGAGGAGCCGGGCGCGTTCGGTCGTGGCGTCCGGCGCGGCGGCGGGTTCGGCCGCGCGTGCGGCCGGGGCCAGGGAGATCAGGAAAGCCAGGAGTGTCGTCAGGAGCGCGGCGGAGCGGGTCACGTCTCACCTCCGGACGGCGGCGTGGTTATGGCAGATCGATGAAGTGGCAGTCCATGCCGCCGTCGTCGGCGACGTCCACGATGGCCAGGGAGCCCTCGGCCACACTGCCGGGATTGAGCACCTGCGCGTCGCCGCGCAGATTCCAGTCGCGGCGGTGGGTGTGGCCGTAGCAGATGAGGCCATGGCCGGGGAAGGTTTCGGCCACGCGCCGCCAGACGCTGCCGCGTTCGCCCCAGCCGTGGGCCATGCCGACGCGCAGCGCGCCGCCGCCGGGCAGCGCCAGTTCGCGGCTCAGGGTCGCCGGCAGGTCCGCGAGCATGTAGTCGCAGTTGCCGCGCACGCAGAGGAAGTTCTTGTGCCGCGCGAGGTAGTAGTAGAGTTCCGCGCCGGTCATGTCGCCGCAGTGCAGAAGGACGTCCGCGCCTTCAAGGTAGCGCTCATACACGGCCGCGAACCGGAAATCCGGACCGGGCAGGTGCGTGTCGGAGATGACGGCGAGCCGCATGGAGCCTGACTAGTCGTTCATCCTCTTGAAGCGCAGGCGCAGGTAGGCGTCGCGTACGGCCTCATACGGATCGAGGGAGGCCTCCACCAGCGTGTCGTAATCGCCAAGGCGCAGGGACACCTCGTTGACCTTGTCGTAGCTCTTGGACGCGATGGACCAGTACCAGGGGTTGAGGTAGCTCTGCGGGGTCAGGAAGTAGTCCCCGGCGTAGCCCAGGGTGTCGCGGCCGCTGGAGGGGCCGATGAAGGGCCAGACGAGATAGAAGCCGTTGTCCATGCCCCAGTAGCCGAAGGTCAGGCCGAGATCCTGCTCGGTGGAGGGGATGGGGCGGAAGGGCTTGCTGTCGCCGGTGACGTCGCCGAAGCCGCCCAGGCCGAAGGCCGTGTTGCCGATGAAGCGCGAGGTCTCCACCGCGGCGGCGTCGAACTTGGCCTGGAGCATCAGGCTGGTGAAGCGCACCGGGAACATCAGGTTGTGGAAGAAGTTGCGCACCCAGAGCCGCGGGCGCTCGGGGATGACGTAGGCGTAGCCCTGGGACACGGGCTTCAGGGCCCAGAAATAGAGTTTGTCGTTGAAGGTGAACCACATGCGGTTCCACCCCTCAAGCGGATCGGGGGTGTTGGCCGCGGCGTCGGCCAGGGTCATCTTCTCGCCCTGGGCCGTCTTCTTGATGACTTGGCCGTTCTCGTCCCAGATGTCCTCGTCGCCATAGGCGAGCAAGGCCTGGCCGGCAGGCTTGGCCGCGGGCTCGGGCGAGACCTTGGCGGACTCCGGCGCCGCGGCGCCGGCCGCGCCGGAGCAAAGCAGCACGAGGACCGCCGCCGCGACGAGGCCGGAGAGCCCGCGCAGCACGGTCCTGGGAAATTCCGCCGCAGGAGCTTGCCTGTTCATAGGCCTAGCCCTCCTTGCCCACCACGTCATCGACGTTCTTGCCCTCATCCAGGGCCTTGATCTTGTCGCGGATACGCTTGAGCAGCCCCTCCGGGGTCTCCTTGGAGAGAATCTTGTGGAACTGCGAGCGGTAGTTCTTGACTAGGCTCACGCCCTCCACCACCACATCGTAGACCATCCACTGCTCGTGCTTGATCATCACGTAGTTGAGGGGAATCTTCTTGTCCTTCATCACCACCTCGGTGCTGATGAAGGCGTGGTTGCCGTCCACCTGCTCCCGGAGGTAGTTGACCTTCTCGTTGTTGTACTTCTCGATCTTGCGGATGTAGGTCTTCTCCAGCAGTTCGGAGAATGCGGCGATGAACTCTTCCTGCTGCTTGGGCGTGTACTTGCTCCAGGACTCGGCCACCGTGCGGCGGGACAGCTCACGCCAGTCGAAGAAGCTGTCGGCCACGGCGCGGAGCTTGGCCTGGCGCTCGTTCTTCTTGGCCGGGCCCTTGAGGGCGCGGTCGGAAAGAATGGCGATGACCTTGTCGACGCCGTTTTTGAGGCGGGTCTGCGGCTCACCGGCGAAGGCGCTGGCGGCGATGCCGAGCGAGAGCACCAACACGCTGAAGATCAAGGAGATTTTTTTCATCGTCTGTTGTCCTGTGCTGCGGAAAAGATAAACAGCGCCTTAGACGCCGCCGAAGACATATTTACTGATAAGCTCCTCGAGGTCAATAGAGGATTCCGTGTCGCGCAACACTGCGCCGGCCTTCACGGGATCCCCGCCCCCACGCGAGAGCTTGACGTACTTGTCGCCGATAAGACCGCTGGTCTTAATCGAGGCGATGGTGTCGTCGGTAAGCTGCACGTCCTTGCGGATTTTGAGCGTCACCACGGACATCCCGTCCTTCTGGTCGATGCCGATCTTGTCCACGAAGCCCATCTCCACGCCGTACATCTGCACCGGCGCATTGGGCTTGAGCCCGGTCACGTCGTTGAAGCGTGCGGAGATGGCGTAATAATCGTCGCCGAACAGGTGCACGTTGCCCAGCTTGATGCTCATGTAGGCTATGGCCAGAAAGCCCACGAGCACGAACACGCCCACCTGCGTTTCCTTGGAGTATTTCTTCATTTGCGCCTTCCTTGGTCTTGCGCGGGGCTATTCCCCGTTGAGGTACCGGGAGCAGTCGCGCTTCATCACGGAAAAGTCGAGGGGCGGCATGGTCACGCGCGGGCTGGTGCGCTCCTCGGCCCGGCGGTCCAGGAAACGCCGGAGATACTCGTCCTGCGTGGCCTCCAGTTCGGCCAGTCCGCCCTGGAAAAGCACGCGCCCGGAGCCCAGCACCAGCACGTGGTCCGCGATGGTGCGCATGCTGTCCAGATCGTGGCTGACCACGACCATGGTCATGTCGAAACGCCGCTTCAGCTCCAGCAGCAGCTGGTCCAGCTCGGCCGCGGTCACCGGGTCCAGGCCGCTGGTCGGCTCGTCGCAGAACAGCAGCGGGGGGTCCATGACCATGGCCCGCGCGAGGCCCGCGCGCTTGCGCATGCCGCCGGAGAGCTCGTTGGGGTAGTACTCGGCGAACTCCGCCAGGCCCACGAGGCCGAGCTTGGCCAGCACGCGTTCATGGACGTCCTTTTCGGACAGGCGCGTGTGCTCGCGCAGGGGCAGGGCCACATTGTCGCCCAGGGTCAGGGAGCCCAGGAGCGCGCCGTCCTGGAAGAGCACGCCCATGCGCTGCCGCAGGCAGTGCATGCCGCGCCGGTCCAGCTTGGCCAAGTCGTGCTCGCCGATTTCGATGCGCCCGGCGAGCAGGGGGTGCAGGCGCAGGATGTGCTTCAAAAGCGTGGACTTGCCGCAGCCCGAGCCGCCGAGGATCACGGAGATCTTGCCGCCGGGGAGGACTGCGTCGATGCCGCTCACCACCACGGTCTCGCCGTAGCCGATGGTCAGCCCTTCGAGGCGGATGTCCGGAGTCTGTTGCGTCACGTCGTCACCCTAGAACAGAATCGAGGTCAGCACATAATCCGACAGCAGAATGAGCACGCAGGACGTCACCACCGCAGCGGTGGTGGCCTGGCTCACGCCCTCGGGCCCCACGGCGTCGCGGCGCATGTGCGTGTAGTAGCCCATGAAGCAGCACACCGTGCAGACCACCACGCCGAACACCAGCGACTTGATGAACCCGCCGGAGATGTCGTTCATCTTCAGATAGGCGCTGATGCGGTACCAGTACACGCCGGAGTTGCCGCCGAGGAGCAGCACGCCGGTGAGGTAGCCGCCGACCATGCCCACGAGGTCGAAAAAGGCCGTAAGGATGGGGAAGCAGACGATCGAGGCCGCGAGCTTGGGGCTCACCAGATAGCCGATGGGGTTGATGTCCATGACCCGCAGGGCGTCCACCTGCTCGGAGATGCGCATGACGCCGATTTCGGCGGTCATGGACGACCCGGCGCGACCCGTGATCATGATCGCCGTGAGCACGGGCCCGAGCTCGCGCACCAGCGACAGCGAGACCGCCGCGCCGAGGAAGCCGTCCGCCCCGAACTTGGCCAGGGCGTAATACATCTGCAGGCCGATGACCATGCCGGTGAACAGGCTGATCAGCGTGATCACGCTGACGCTCTTCACCCCGATGAAGTAGATCTGGCGCACGGTCTTGGGAAACTGGCCCCAGGAGCGGAAGATGCGCCCGAAGGCCTCCAGCAGGAACAGGAACATGGCGCCCATGTCGCCCACGAGGCGCAGGGTCGCAGCCCCCAGGCTGGCTATGGGCGAAAGCCGTTCACGACGAGCCAAAAGCATCGACTGCGTTTCCCTTCCTTTCCCGCGTCGCCTTCCGGGGAAGCCGCGCGGAGGCGTCCCGACCCCGCAAAACAGGCGGCCGCAGGCTGCAACCGCTCGCGCCTGAGCACAACTCCCCTAGCACAGGGGCGCTGCCCCCGCAAGGCGCGACCGCAATACACGGCGCATTTTAAACGATCTCTTGAAACACGGTGTACAGTTGCGGCCGCAACGCCGTCCCGCCTAGTCCGTCCCGTCCTCCGACTCCAGCCGGGCCCCGCTCTTGCGCGAGCCGTTCTTCCGCTCCCACCAGGACTGATCCGGCCCGAGAAACCACCAGTCCGTGTGGTCGGTCTCCATGACCGTGCGGGCCAGCTCCCGGCCCTCGGGCGTGCGCACGCGCTTGACCGCCGCCTCAAGCCACTTGTCGGCGTACTTGTTGCCCAGGTCGGACTCTTCCTTGAGGTTGAGCATCAGATCGATCTGATCCGCGTCCTGGGCGAGCGTGGCCTCGCGGGTCTCGGTGCGCTCCAGCTCCTCCCACAGGGGCAGGAGGTCGTCGGCCAAGCCGGTGCCGGCGAGGGCGTCGGCCAAGGCCTGGGTGCGCGCGCTCTTGTTGTAGATGCGATTCACGTAGTTGAAGTCGCCGGTCCGGGCCTCGTGCAGGTCGTGGAACAGGCACATCATCACCGTGCGCTGGGCGTCGGCCCCGGCCATGCGCGCCAGGACGAAGCCCACCACGGCGGTGCGGAAGCTGTGCTCGGCCACGTTCTCGTTGCCGCTGCCCAGGAACTGGTAGCCGCTGCGCGGCGTCTTGCGCAGCATGCCGCACTCGAACAGGAAATCGGCCAAGCGCGTCAGCCGCGAACGTTCATCAAGACGGGACATGGTTCGGGATGCCTCCGACGGCCGGCGGCCGCCTCAGGTCTGTGCGGCCGGACCGCTCAGGTCCGGTAGTCCGCGTTGATCTCCACGTAGCGCTTGGACAGGTCGCAGGCGAGCAGCGTGTAGCTCCCCGGCCCGGCGCCCAGGTCCAGGGCGATGGGCACGTCCAGGTGGCGCATGGTCGGCGCAAGCAGCGCGTCCAGGTCCTCGGGCGAGGGCTGGCCCTTCTCGAACACGAGGACCCCGCCGATGCGCAGCACCACGGCCTGGGGGTCGAATTCCGCGCCGCTGCGGCCCAGCGCCGCCACGATGCGCCCCCAGTTGGGATCACAGCCGAAGAGCGCGGTCTTGACCAGCGGCGAGGTGCCGATGGCCCGCGCGGCCAGCTCGGCCTGGGCGTCGTCCCTGGCCCCGCTGACGGCGATGTGCGCCACCTTGGTGCCGCCCTCGGCGTCCTGGACGATGCGGTAGGCCAGCTCCTGGCAGATCTCCAGCATGCAGGCCCGCAGCTTGTCCAGGTCCTCCGCGGACTCGACGCGCACGCGCGAGGCCCCGTTGGCCAGGGCCAGCAGGGTGTCGTTGGTGCTCGTGTCGCCGTCCACGGTGAGGGCGTTGAACGAGCGGTCGGCGCAATAGGACAGCATCTCACGCCAAGGCTGCGGCTCCACGTCGGCGTCGCAGATGAGGAAGCCGAGCAGCGTGGCCATCTGCGGGCTGATCATGCCCGCGCCCTTGCACATGCCGAGCAGGCGGACCTCGCCGCCGGAGAGCGCGACGCTCCGGTCCACGAGCTTGGGAAAGGTGTCGGTGGTCATCATGGCCTTGGCCACGTCCATGGGCGCGGCGCGGCCGAGGCTTCCGGCGAGCTTGAGGCCGGCGGCCTCCCAGAGGTCCATCTTCAGCTGCGCGCCGATGACGCCGGTGGAGGCCGGCAGGACCTCCTCGGCCCGGATGCGCGCGAGCTTGGCGACCATTTCGCAGGTGGCGCGGCAGTTGGCCAGGCCCTCCTCGCCGGTGCAGGCGTTGGCCTGGCCGGAGTTGACGACGATGGCGCGGAAGACCAGGGCGTCCTCCAGCCCGGCCTTGCACACGAGCACGGGCGCGGCCTGGAAGCGGTTGGTCGTGAAGACGCCGGCGGCCACGGCCGGGCCGGCGCTGAGGATCAGGCCGAGGTCGTTTCTGTCCGGCCGCTTGAAGCCGGCGGCGGCCACGCCGAAGCGGTAGCCCCTGGGCACGATGGTCATTGGCGCACCTCGCGGTTGAACGTCGCGTCGGGCCTTCCGCCCCGCCGCGCCAGGGGAACCTAGCACAGCCGGGGCCGGAGTCAAAGGAGCAATCGGGGCGTCGGGCCGAGGCTCACGCGCCGGCCGCGGCGGTCTCCGTCTCGGCCGCGCAGACCCGGTTCCGGCCCTCGGCCTTGGCCCGGTAGAGCAGGCGGTCGGCCTCGCGCAGCATCTCGTCCAGGGTCAGGGCGGCCTCGCAGCACACGCCGATGCTCACGGTGCAGGCCACTTCCGCGCCGCGCCAGCGGACCGGCGAGGCGGCGATCAGCGCGCGCAGTTCGCCGAACGCGGCGCGGGCGGCGGCCGGGGTCATGCCCGCCGCGAGCACGCCGAACTCCTCCCCGCCCAGGCGGGCCACGATGCCCGCTTCGGCGAAGCACGCGGCCAGGATGCCGGCGATGTGGCCGAGGGCGGCGTCGCCCGCCTCGTGGCCGTGGGTGTCGTTGACGGCCTTGAAATGATCGATGTCGAGCATGGCCAGGACCACGGGCTCGCCCGCGCGCCGGGCCCGGGCCAGAAGCCGCTCGCCGGCGGAGAAGAAATAGCGGCGGTTGTACACCCGGGTCAGGTGGTCGCGCTCGGCCATTTCGCGGATGCGGGCCATGCGTTCGAGCATCTCCAGGTTCTGGGTCAGCCGCGTGTAGAACTCCTCGGCCTGGAAGGGCTTGGTGAGGAAGTCGTTGGCCCCGCTCTTGATGAACTTGGCGGGCAGCCGCGTGTCGCCCACGCCGGAGAGGCCGATGACCGCCAGGGCGTCCTTGGGGTAATGCCTGCGGATGGCGCGCACGAGGTCGCAGCCCTCCATGTCGGGCATGTTGCTGTCCACCGTGACCAGCCGCACCTCCGGATGCCGCTCCAGAAGGCGCAGGGCCTCGCGGCCGCCGGCGGCCTCCAGCACCCGGTAGCGGTGGGCCGCCAGCAGCCGCCCCGCGACGAAGCGGAAGCTGCGCGAATCATCCACCACGAGGACCGCGACGTCTGGATTCCGCTCCAGCCGGGACAGCAGCCCCAGGACGTAGTCCACGTTCTCCGGGCAGTCCTTGAGCACGTAGTCCACGATGCGCCGGCTCCAGAAGTCCTCGCGCAGGGCGTCGGACAACTGGCCGGTGAAGACGATGGTCGGGACGCCGGCGGCCAGCGTCAGGTCCACGGACTGGCCGTCGGGCGCGTCGGGCAGGTTGATGTCCACCAGGGCGGCCATGAAGCCGGCGTCGCTGGACAGAAGGGCCCGGGCCTCGGCCAGGGTGGCGGCCGTCACGGCCTCGAAGCCCAGCTCCGCGCGCACGCGGCCCGCCAACAGGGAGGAAAAGCTGCGGCTGTCCTCAATGATGAGAACCCTGGTCATCAACGCCCTCGCGAACAGGGAGGCTCTTCCCCCACTGCCGCCGTCGCCGGCGGCCGCGCGGCTGCCCTGGGGGGCGGGCAGGCGCGGGAGGGCGACTCCTATCCCAAATAATAACCAGACGCAAGAAACCCCCGCCGGGCGCGCCGGGCGGAGGTTTCCTGGTGGCGGCCGGGGCCGGCCGGCGGCCTAGTTGCTGCGGCCGCAGCAGTTCTTGTACTTCTTGCCCGAGCCGCAGGGGCAGGGATCATTGCGGCCCACCTTGGGCTGGGTGCGCTTCACCGGCTGCTTCTTCTTCGGCTCCGCCGGGGCCGAGCCGGCCGAGCCCTGGTATTCCAGCTCCGCGGCGGCCTCCTTGTGCTGGAACTCCTCCTCCTTGACCTCGTTCTGGATGCGCAGGCGGCAGATGAGGCTCATGGACTTCTCCGCGATGGAATAGAGCATGTCGCGGAACATCTCGAAGCCTTCGCGCTTGTACTCCTGCTTGGGGTCCTTCTGGCCATAGCCGCGCAGGCCGATGCCGTCGCGCAGGTGGTCCATGGACAGCAGGTGGTCCTTCCAGTTGCGGTCCAGGGTCTCCAGGATGAAGTAGCGCAGGATCTCCTGATAGTGGTCGGGCGAGGCGGCCTGGAGCTTGCCCAGGATCTCGCGAACCCAGGCCTCGGACTGCTCGCGGCTGGGCAGGCCCTTGGCGAAGTCCGGGAAGCGCGAAAGGTCGAAGACCTCGTCCAGGCGCGAGGCGATGAGCCCCTCGGTCTCCTCGTCCAGGGCCTGGGACCGGGACTCCCCGGCCGGGGAGTAGATGTCGTCCAGCAGGGCCGCGATGTATTCGTCGACGATCTCGTCCAGGGTCTCGGCGAACATGATCTCGCGGCGGCGGGCGTAGATGACCTCGCGCTGCTGGTTCATGACGTTGTCGTAGTCCAGCAGCTGCTTTCTGATTTCGAAGTTGTGGGCCTCGACGCGCTTCTGGGAACCCTCGATGGCCTTGGTGACCATGCGGTTCTCGATGGCCTCGCCGTCCTCCAGGCCCAGGGTGTTCATGAGCTTGGTGATGCGGTCGGACCCGAACAGGCGCATCAGGTCGTCGTCGAGGGCCAGATAGAAGCGCGAGGTGCCGGGGTCGCCCTGGCGGCCGGAACGGCCGCGCAGCTGGTTGTCGATGCGCCGGGACTCGTGGCGCTCGGTGCCCAGGATGTGCAGGCCGCCGAGCCCGGTGACGCCCTCGCCGAGCACGATGTCCGTGCCGCGGCCGGCCATGTTGGTGGCGATGGTGACCTTGCCGCTCTGGCCGGCCTCGGCCACGATCTGGGCCTCCAGCTCGTGCTGCTTGGCGTTGAGGACGTTGTGCGGGATGTCGCGCTGCTTGAGCATTCCGGAGACGAGCTCGCTCTTCTCGATGGACACCGTGCCCACGAGCACGGGCTGGCCGCGCTTGTAGCAGTCGGCGATCTCCTCGGCGATGGCGGTGAACTTCTCCCGCTGCGTCTTGTAGATCATGTCCGGGTAGTCGGTGCGGATCATCGGCCGGTTGGTCGGGATCACCGTCACGTCGAGATTGTAGATCTCCTTGAACTCCACGGCCTCGGTGTCGGCCGTGCCGGTCATGCCGGAGAGCTTGTCGTACATGCGGAAGAAATTCTGGAAGGTGATCGAGGCGAGCGTCTGGTTCTCGGCCTCGACCTTGACGTGCTCCTTGGCCTCCAGGGCCTGATGCAGGCCGTCGGAGAAACGGCGTCCGGGCATGAGCCGGCCGGTGAACTCATCCACGATGATCACCTGGCCGTCCTTGACGATGTACTCCACGTCCAAGCGGTAGAGCTGGTGGGCCTTGAGGCCCTGGAGCACGTGGTGCTGATAGGTGACGTTGGCCGGGTCGTAGAGGTTGTCGATGCCGAGAAGCTTCTCGCACTTGGCCACGCCGGCCTCGGTGAGGGAGACGGTGCGGCCCTTCTCGTCGACCACGAAGTCGCCGGTGGGCTCGGCGCCCTCTTCCTTGGGCTTTTCGCCGCGCTTGAGCATGGGGATGATCGAATCGACTTTGCGGTAGAGGGCGGTGGACTCCTCGGCCGCGCCGCTGATGATCAGCGGGGTGCGCGCCTCGTCGATGAGGATGGAGTCCACCTCGTCCACGATGGCGTAGTTGAGTTCGCGCTGGACCAGCGACTCCTTGTAGAACTTCATGTTGTCGCGCAGGTAGTCGAAGCCGAACTCGTTGTTGGTGCCGTAGGTGATGTCCGAGCCGTAGGCCTGCTGGCGCTCCTCGTCGGTGAGGCCGTGGACGATGACGCCCACGCTGAGGCCGAGGAAGTTGTAGATTTTGCCCATCCAGGCGGCGTCGCGCTTGGCCAGGTAGTCGTTGACCGTGACCAGATGCACGCCCTTGCCGGAGAGAGCGTTGAGCACGATGGGCAGCGTGGCCACCAGCGTCTTGCCTTCACCGGTCTTCATCTCGGCGATGTGGCCCTCGTGGAGCACCATGCCGCCCACGAGCTGCACGTCGTAGTGGCGCATGCCGAGGGCCCGGCGCCCGGCCTCGCGCACCAGGGCGAAACATTCGGGCAGGAGGTCGTCCAGGCTGCGGCCGCCCGCGACCTCCTCCTTCCACGCGGCGATCTTCGCCGGGAAGTCGGCGTCGGAAAGCGCCTGCATCTGCGGTTCAAGGGCGTTGATGCGCTCCACGCGGGGCTGAAGCCTCTTCAAATAACGCTCATTGCTCGAACCGATGATTTTCTTGATTATGGCGCTGAACATCGTGTGCGGACTCCTCGGGCCGGCGGCGGAAATCCCCGCCGCCAGGCGGATTTATGGCTGCAAACGCGGTCGCCCGCAGCCGCGCGGAGCGGTTGCGGAAACGGCGGGCGCGGCACTGGGCTTTCGCCCCGGCGCGCGCGCTGGGGTGTTCTCGGTTATTTCCGAAGCCGCGTCAAATACCCTGCACAAATAATGCGCATTGGCGCCGCGTCAAGGCGCGCGGGGCGAATCAGCCGGCCTTGACGATCTCCAGCCAGTGGCCCACGCGCGCGCCCTCCGGGGCCGTTGCGGAAAGCTGCATGACGCAGCCGCTGCACCCGGTGAGCACGTAGGCCGGCGTCACCTCCGGCGCGGCGGAGAAGCCGAGCACGCCGTCCAGGGCGGTCCAGCAGTCCGCGCCCACACGGGCGGAAAGCTCCGGCGCGCCGAGCTGCATGATCCCGCCGAAGCCGCAGCAGCGCCCCTTGGCCGGGGTGCGCAGCCGCGCGCCCAGCAGCCCGGACATGAGCGCGAAGTCGGCGTCCGCCGGGTCGGCGTGGCAGGGCCTGTGCCAGCCCAGCAGCGCGGGCGCGCCGCGGCCGGCCTTGGCCTTGGCCCCGGAAAGCAGCGCCGCGAGCGGGACGACGCCCTCCCGCCACTCCCGCTCCTCGTCCGCGTCGGCGAACACGCCGGCATAGTCGGCCAGGCCCTTGCGGCAGGTGGCGCAGTAGGTCACGAGCAGCGGCCGGCCGGCCGCGCGCCAGGCGGCCACGTTGGCCCGGCGCACGCCCTCCTGCTCCGCCGGCAGCCCAGCCACGCCGAGGGTGCTGCCGCAGCAGGAGAACTCCGCCTCGACGAGCCGCGCGCCCAGGCCGCGCAGCAGGGACCGCGCGGTCCCGCCCCAGCTTTTGCGCGGGCCCTTGCCCACGCAGCCGTCGAAGACCGCCGCCGGCCGCGCGCCGTATTTCGCCGCGAAGGCCGCGGCGGGCAGGTCCGTGAAGGTCAGCCAGGGCGCGAGCCCCGCGCCGGGCCGCAGCCCCCTGAGCCCCTTCAGGGCCAGGCTGAACTGCGCGGGCACGAAGGCCCCGGGCGTGACGGCCGCGCCGCGCGCGGCCAACCCCCAGAACGGCCCGAGCCGGGTGATCCACTGCTTCCAGATCCATTGCCGGAAGTCCGGATGCCCGGCGCGCAGGCCCGCCACGAGCTGCGGGACCTTGACGCCCTGGGGACAAAGCTTTTCGCAGCGGCCGCAGGCCAGGCACAAGCCGGCCAGCGCGGCGATGGCGGCCTCGTCCAGCTGCACGGACGCGAACTTCGACGGCCCGGCGAGCAGCGCCTTGGCCCGCGGGGACAGCTCCTCGCGGCCCGTGGCGGCGAGCAGCGGGCAGCCCTCCAGGCAGCAGCCGCAGAGCACGCACTCCGGGGCCCTTTGTGGACCGGACTTGGGGGCTTCCATGCTCAGCTCCAGCCCTTGCCGGGGTTCAGGATGCCCACGGGGTCGAACACGTCCTTGATGCCGGCCATGATCCGGCGCTCCTCCTCGCCCAGCTGCCAGCCCACGTAGGGGCCCTTGGTGATGCCGGTGCCGTGCTCGCCGGAGAGGGTGCCGCCCAGGGACAGGGCGTGCTTGAACACGGCCTCCTTGCACTTCTTGGCCCGGGCCAGGTTGTCCGGGTCCGAGGCGTCGTGCACGATGTTCACGTGGGTGTTGCCGTCGCCCAGGTGGCCGTAGCAGACCACGTGCACGCCCAGCTCGCGGCCGATGGCCTGGAAGCCCTCCACGGCCTCCACGGTCTTGCCGCGCGGCACGGCCACGTCCTCGCCGAACTTGTCCGGGCCGAGATGGAAGCTGGCCGGGCTGACCAGGCGGCGCAGCTCCCAGAGCGGCTCCTCCTCCTTGGGGCCCAGGCCCTTCAGCAGCGCCAGGGGCCCGGCGGGCGTGAGCGCCGCCTCCAGGCGGTTCAGCTCCTCGGCCAGCGCCGCCCTGCTGCCGTCCACCTTGAGCACGAGCACGGCCTGGGTCTCCCCCGGCCAGGGCACGTCCTTGATCTGCGAGATGCCCCAGCAGGCCTTGGCGTCCAGGAACTCCATGGCCGTGGGCAGGATGCCCGCCTTGAACACCCCGCGCGCGCCGGTGAGGGCCGCGTGCAGCGAGGTGAAGGCGGCCAGCACCGTGGCCGAGCTCTCCGGCAGGGGCAGGAGCTTGAGCGTCAGTTTGGTGAACAGCCCCAGCGTGCCGCAGGAGCCCACGAAGAGCCGCGTCAGGTCCAGGCCCACGACGTTCTTGTGCGTGCGGCCGCCGGTGTTGATGATCTTGCCGCCGGGCAGGACCGCGCGCACGCCGAGGACGTAGTCCCGCGTGACGCCGTATTTCACGGCGCGCATGCCGCCGGCGCAGGTGGAGACGTTGCCGCCCAGGGTCGAAATCTTGAGGCTGGCCGGATCCGGCGGGTAGAACAGCTTCTGCTTCTGGAGCAGGGCCTGGAACTCCGCCGTGACCACGCCGGGCTCGACATCGGCGCAGAAGTCGTCGGCGTCGATGTCCAGGACCCTGTTCATCCACAGGGTGGACAGCACCACCCCGCCGAAGGCCGGCACCGCGCCGCCGCTCATGCCCGTGCCGCGCAGGCGGGGCACGATGGGCACGCGCTCGGCGTTGGCCCACTTCATGAGCTCCACGAGCTGCTCCTCGGTGCGCGCGCGGCACACGGCCCAGGGCATGGCCGACTTGCGGCTGGAGTCCGCGCCGTACACGGCCATCTGCACCGGGTCGATGACGAAGCCCTCGCCGGGGAAGAGATTCTCCAGGAACTTGAGGTGCGCGGGGGTGAGGGAGGGGACGAGTTCGGGCATGGGTGACCTACCTAAACAATATTGAGGTGAACTCTATGTTATTGTTGAAGCGGAAACCAACGATGAAGTGTTCCGCTTAATTTACGAAAAGCACGATCACTACAACTCTTAAAATTCAATTTTTCAGCAAGCTTAGAGTAAAATGAACTGGAACGTGGGATACGCGATGCGCGTAGCACATGTTCTAATGCTTCTTTAGGATCAACGGGCTTATGCCCTGCGCTAAATGCAAATCCATGATTTACTAACTCACTTTCTAGCTGATCATAACTTTTAAATTTCAATAACTCAGCAAGCAACCTCGAACTATTCCAAGCAAGAATCTCAAGTTCTGGTGAAAATGCTATGGCGGAAACGCGATGTTCCCACCCATTACGAGAAAGTATCTGCTCAAGTTTTCCTTCAACAACTTCAACTGAATCCTTTTGACCGCAATCTTTATAGTCAAAGCAAACAATAAGATTGCTATACTGCGAAATATAATTGCGTACATAATCGGCAGATTCACGGACAACACCTGGGTCATGGCGGGGATGTGATAAAATGTCACCATCCTCAAGTACACAAGAGCAACCGAGCTCCGTAGTTCTTCTAAGCAAAGCACGTAACGCAAACTTTGCATTTGAGTCAGCGGTTAGGACTAGCAAGTCTTTCATGTTACTCACAGCACGCCACCGGCAAACAATGTATCTAACCCAGGAGATCCCTGCCACTCTCGCAGGCGCGGATGTTCTGTCCCACGAATAATATCCGTACTTCCATCAGAAGCTTTGCCGAAACATAAAACATTTTCCGGCTCAAGTTCGCTCACCACTACGGGTGAGTGAGTCGCAAGTAAAACTTGCGCAGAATACACTGATTGAAGAGAGTCTGTAACGGTTTTCATTGCACTTGGATGAATACCGTTTTCGGGCTCTTCGATTAAATACACTCCGTCAAGATCTGACAGATATGCAGGTAGAGTCAATGCAAGCAAACGCAAAGTGCCATCTGAGACCAACCATGAAGGGACTTCACACCCATTAGTATAATGAATTTTCAAATAACAATGTTTATCCTCGGGGCGCTCAATCGTGCTAATAGTCTTTAGGTCTGGCAAAGCCGTCCGTATATGCTCTATCCAGCTCAGAAAACTTTCCTTATTATTTTTAGTTAGTTCCGCAATCATCCACGGCAGATTCGACCCATCTGTCCGGAATCCCTTTCGTAAATTGGGAGGACTCGGCTTCCGTAACTGGCGACTATCCAGCACAAATGGTTGAACTCCATCGGTGAGCAATTGCTTAAACCAAAGAGACGCTGGGAACCTTGAGGTATCTTCGTATAAACTCGAAAATACACTACGCTTCGGCCCTAATCGAAAAGCAGGAAACCACCCCTTACCATCACTACGGCCTCGCTCCCTATAAAACCTATCCAAACCAGATGATTTTGTGAGAATTGCCCGCGTCCCCTTGATTTTCCCACCTTGAACAATAGATTGAGGGGTCGCCTGCTTGAGCTCCGGAAATAAGCTCAGTTGCCGAGGCACAACGGGTGTATCATGCTTAAAAAAAAGACGCTCTTCTAATATTCCTGGCTCATCATTTTGAATACCAATCTGCACTTCATATCGTAACGTTTGATAATTTGCTGACCTCAGTTTTTCAGGGACAAGCACTTCAATAGCTAGCTCAAAGCAACTACCTTGACCATTCCACAACAACTCCATAATATCGTATACTTGCCTTGACGAAAATGCAAAGTCGATATCGTTCGCTACAATATCATGCAAAAAGCAAACGACATCGAGGAATGTAGACTTTCCGCTTGCATTCGGACCTATCAAAGCGTGAAATGACTCCATATGCTGGGAGACATATCGCAATGAACGGTAGTGTAGTGCCTCAATAAGGGTGATCATACGTCTCCCCTATGACATTATATGAACAAGATACCCAAGAGGCAATTTTACGTGGATACTTAACGCTAACAGATCCAACCCACGCCCGCAAATTACTATTTGTAGTCCGCCAGCTGTCTGGCGGTGTCGCGGGCGATGTCGCGGGCCTTGATGTCGTCGCGGCGGTCGTGGACGTTCTTGCCGCGGCCCAGCGCGATTTCGAGCTTCACCCGGCCGCCCTTGAAGTACAGGCGCACGGGGATGACGGTGAGGCCCTTCTGCGCGGCCTTGGCCGCGAACGAGGCGATTTCGCGCCGGTGCAGCAGCAGCTTGCGCTCGCGCGTGGGCTCGTGCTGGTCCATGCCGGCGTTGGCGTAGGGCGCGATGTGCACTCCGGTCAGCCAAGCCTCGCCCGCGGCGAAGCGCACGTAGCCGTCCATGAAGTTCACGCGGCCCTCGCGCAGGCTCTTCAGCTCCGAACCCATGAGTGCAAGCCCGGCCTCCAGGACCTCCACGAATTCGTAGAGCCTGCGCGCCTGCTTGTTGGTGGCGATGAGCTTCTCGCCCGCGTGGCGGTTGGGATTTGACATGCGCTAAGGCTAGCCGCCGAGGTCGTCGTTGTCCAGCAACGACGCGAAGAACGTCAACTCCTCGGGATACTTGTGGAAAATAGTGTCCCGCACGAGGCGGTTGATCTTGCCCACGGTGCGGCAGGCCAGCACGTCGCGCAGCAGCGCCTTGCACTCGCTCATGCGCGCCTGGCGAATGATCCGCTTGATGCCGGGGATGGCCTGGGGCGAAAGGGAGATGCAGTCGATCTGCATGCCCATGAGGATGGGCACGCAGAAGGGATCGCTGGCCACCTCGCCGCAGAGGCTGATCTCGATGCCGGCCTGATGCGCGGCGTCCACCACGTGCTTGATGCTGCGCAGGACCGCCGGATGCAGCGGCTGGTACAGGTAGCTCACGTGGGGGTTGGTGCGGTCGATGCCCAGGCTGTACTGGATGAGGTCGTTGGTGCCGATGCTGAAGAAGTCGACCTCCTCGGCGAGCATGGAGGCCATCATCACCGCCGCGGGCAGCTCGATCATGATGCCGATGGGCATGTCGGGGTTGAAGCGCTTGCCCTCGGCGCGCAGCTCCTCCTGGGCCTCCCGCAGCTTGGCCTTGGCCCGGCGGACCTCCCGCAGGCCGGAGATCATCGGGAACATGATCGACACGTTGCCGTAGGCGCTGGCCCGGGCGATGGCCTTGAGCTGCACCTTGAACAGCTCCGGGTGCTGCATGCAGAAGCGGATGGCGCGCAGGCCCATGGCCGGGTTGGCCTCGTCCAGCGTGCCGAAGCTGGCGATGAACTTGTCCGCGCCGAGGTCCAGGGTGCGGATGATCACCCGCCGCGGGCTCATGATCGCGGCCAGGTCGGAATATTTCTCGGCCAGCTCGTCCTCGGTGGGCAGGTCGGTGCGGTTCAGGTAGCTGTATTCCGTGCGGTACAGGCCGATGCCCTCGCCGCCGTTGTCCAGCACCGCCGCGACCTCCTCCAGCAGCTCGATGTTGGCCAGCACCTGGACGCGGAAGCCGTCGATGGTCTCGGCCGGGAGCTGGCAGCCGCGGTAGATGCGGCGCTGGTAGTCCTCGAACTGCGAGCCCAGCTCGTTGAATTCGGTGAGTTCGTCCTCGTCCGGGTCCACCAGGATGCGGCCGCCCACGCCGTCGAGGATCACCAGATCGCCGTCGGTGACCAGATCCTCCAGCTCGCTGGCGCCCACCAGGGCCGGAATGCCCAGGGTGCGGGCCATGATGCCGGTGTGCGAGGTCTTGCCGCCGGTGCCGGTGGCGAAGCCCATGATCTTGCCCACCTCCAGCATCACCGTGTCCGCCGGGGTGAGATCGTGGGCCATGATGATCACCCGGCCCTGCACGGTCAGCAGCTCGCGCGTGGTGCCCAGCAGCCGCGCCATGACGCGGTCGCTCATGATCCGCACGTCCTGCAGGCGCTCGCGGATGTACAGGTCGTCGAGCTGGCCGAAGGCCTTCTCCAGCTCGGCCACGGATTTTTCCAGGGCCCATTCGGCGTTGACCCCGAGATCGTGGATGAAGCGCGAGGCCACGCCGCAAAGCTTGGGATCGCGCAGGATCATCAGGTGCGATTCGAGGATGTGGCGGTGCTCGGAGAGCTCGGCCGGGATGCGGTCGCGGGCGCTCTTGAGCTCGGCCTCGACCACGTCGAAGGCCTGGCGCAGGCGCGCATCCTCCTCGGCCACCAGGGCCGGGGGCAGCGTCTGCCGGGGCACGTCGGCGTTGTGCCTGCGGTTCACGAACACGGCCTTGCCGATGGCGAAGCCCGTGGAGACCGATATGCCGCGAACGACCGCTCTGGCCACTATTTCTCCCCGAACCGGGCGGCGAAGAGTTCCGAAATCCGCTCCACGGCCGCCTCGGCGTCCTCTCCCCTGGCCCGGATCTCGATGGTGCTGCCCGGACCGGCTGCCAGGGTGAGCACGTCGAGGATGCTTTTGGCGTCAACCGTCTGGCCCTGGCCGATCAGGTTGATGCTGGCGGCGAACCCCTGCGCCTCGCGGGCGATCTGGCTGGCGGGACGTGCGTGCAGGCCGAGTTGGTTGGCCACCAGGACCTGCCGCACGCACTCCTCTCCGGGTTCAGCCCCGTTTGCGCTCGTGGAACTCATGTTCTTCCTATGGTCCGTATCCGTTTTACCGTTCATGCGCGGGGCCTCAGGGCAGGGGCGCGACAAGCCCGGCCTGCTCCATGGCCCAGGGCGCGGCCATGAGCGCGGCCAGCACCAGCGCCGCCAGCGCCACGCGGGGCAGCACCGGCCGAAGCGTCAGCGCCCCCGCGAAGGTCAGGGCGCACATGCCCCCGGCCCAGGTCAGCGCCTCCCCCCTGGGGAACAGCAGCTGCCACAGCCAGAGCAAAAGCCCCGCGTTCACGAACTTGATCCGCCGGCCCCAATTGATGAGATCCCAGCGTTTCAGCGCGCCCAGGAAACTGAACCCCCTGCGCACGCCGCCAAGGAAAGTGTACACGCGGAAGCACTGCAATCCAAGAAAAAAGAAAACCCCGAGGCCGATGGGCAGGGCCCGCTGCCCCAGGAGCAGCAGGCACGAGGTCAACAGCGCCCAGAAAATCAGCACGCTGCCGGCGAAGACCGAATCGCCGATGGCCGAGAGGGTGTAGCTCGTGGTGTTCTTGATCTTCTCCAGGGCCTCCGGGGGCAGCCGCCTGCCCGCTATGTCGGCCTCGACGTTGAGGAAAATCCCCACCAGACAGGGCACCCAGAAGGGGTGGGAGCTGAAGTGGCGGGCATAGCGCTTGAGGGCCTGTTCGCGCGCCTTGGCCTCGCGGTGGATGATCCACAGGCCCGGCTGCATGGCGAACAGCAGGCCCACGCTCATGAGCCCGCGCGGATTCATGGACGCGCCCACGAAATAGGTGCGCAGGAAGCACTTCAGATACGCCTTGCCGCGCTCGCTCCAGAAGGCCTCCACCACGGCGGTCATGGCGCGCTGTCCTCCCCGGGCAAGGCGATCTCCAGGCCCAGCGACCGCGCCAGGTCCAGGTCCGTCTCCGGCGGCGTGCCGGCGATGGTCAGGTAGTCGCCGATCATCACCCCGCTCGCGCCGGAGTCGAACAGCCGGCGCTGGCCCCCGCCGCCGGCCGCCCCGAACACCAGCCCCCGGCCGCCGCAGACGCGCAGGTTGGCCCGCGGCAGCATCAGCCGGAACAGGGCCAGGATGCGCAGGGCTTCCTCGGCCGAGAGGACCGGCCGGCGCTCCATGCGCGTGCCGGGGATGGGGATGAGAAAATTCATGGGCACGTTGGCCACGCCCAGCCCGCGCAGGGTCCGGGCCAGCTCGGCGCGCTGGGCCCAGCTCTCGCCCAGGCCGAAGATGCAGCCGGAGCAGACGAACAGCCCGGCCTCCAAGGCGCGGCGCACCGCCGCCACGTCGTCGGCGTAGGCGTGGGTGGTGCAGACCTGCGGGAAGAAGCTCTCCGCAACCTCCAGGTTGTGGTGCACGCCGGACAGTCCGGCGGCCTTGAGCCGCTCCAGCCGCTCGGCGGTGAGGATGCCCACGGACACGTCCGCGGCCAGCCCCGCCGCGCGCACGAGGCCGACGGCCCGCAGGAGCTTTGCGAACTCGGCCTCCGTCGGGGCCAGACCGCTGGCCACGATGCCGAAGCGCGAGGCGCCGCGCGCCTTCATCGCCGCGGCCGCGCGGCCGATCTCGTCCGGGTCCAGGAAGCCGTGGCGCGGGCTTTGGGTGTGGTGCCGGCCGGACTGGGCGCAGAAGGCGCAGTCCTCGCTACAGGCCCCGCTCTTGGCGTTGATGATGGCGCAAAGGTGCAGGGCGGAGCCGAAATGCTTGCGGCGCACGGCCCGCGCGCCCTCCAAAAGACTCGGCAGGTCCGCCGCGGAGCATTCGGCCACGGCCAGCACGGCCGCGTCGTCCAGGGGCCGGTCGTCCAGGGCCAGCGCCACGGCCCGGGCCGCCCCGGCGGCGGAAAGCTGCGCGGATTCAGCGCGTGATGCGTTCATAGATGTCCTTGACGTGCGTTCCGGGCAGCCGCGCGGCCACGCGGCGGGCGATCTCCCGCGGCTTGCCGCCGCGCGCCCGCTCCTCGGCGATGACCCCGTCCAGGTCCGGCCGGCCCTCCCCGGCGTCCCCGGTCCCCTCGGAATCCGGAAGGCCGCCGCCGATCCCGGCGGGCGAATCCCCCTCGGGCGCGACGACCACCGTGATTTCACCCAGGAGATCCAGCCGCTCCGGGGCGATGTCCCCGGGCCGGCCCAGTCGGCCCAGAATAAACTCCTCGTATTGCTTGGTCAATTCCCGGCACACGGCGAACTCCCGATCGCCCAGGGCCTCCGCGGCCAGGGCCAGGGTCCCGGCCAGGCGGTCCTTGCGCTCGAAGAACACCAGCGCCGCGCCCGTATCCCGGTGACGGGCCAGCAGTTTCCGCGCCGGCCCGGCCTTGCGCGGAAGGAAGCCCAGGAAGGTCATCGGCGCGGGCGGCAGGCCGCAGGCGCAGAGCGCCGCGGCCGGGGCGAAGGGGCCGGGTACCGGGGCCACGCGCAGCCCGGCCTCGCGGCAGGCCCGCACCAGCCGGTAGCCGGGGTCGGAGAGCACCGGCGTGCCCGCGTCGGAAATCAGCGCCACGGCCCGCCCGGCGGTCAAAAGCTCCAGCACCTGCGGGACGCGTCCGGCCTCGTTGTGCTCGTGCAGGCTGAGAAAGCCCTTGCGGCCGCGGGCGATCCCCAGCCGCGCGAAAAGCAGCCCGGCGCGGCGGGTGTCCTCGGCCAGAATCAGGTCCGCGGCCTCCAGCACGCCGCGCGCGCGCGGCGAAAGGTCGGCGTCGCAGCCGATGGGCGTGGCCACCACGTAGAGGCCGGGGGCGAGCGGGGCTTCGGGCGTCAATCGAAATCCGCCAGGAGCGCGCCCACCTGGATGCCCATGACCTCCGGCCGGTCGTCGTACATGCGGCGGATGCGCCAGCGGGCCTGGTGGAGCTGCTCGTTGTTGATGCCGTTGCGCAGGGCCGTATCGGCCTCCATGAACGCGGCCAGATTGTCGCACATCTTGAGCAGCGGCCCGTCCTTGGGGTCCAGCTCGTCGCGGTTCTTGGGCCCGCGCAGGTCCTCGTCGGAAACGCGGCGGATCCGCCCGTCCTCGACCACGGTGGCGATGAACTCCGAGCCGACCTCCAGGCCCAGGAGATAGGCCAGCCGGCCGGCCAGGGCCCCCTGCCCCCCGCGCGTGAGCGGCGCGAAGATCCGGCGCTCCAGCTCCTGGTTCTCGTACTGCTTGATCAGTTCGCCGATGGCCGCGTCGGCCTTCTTCACGGGGGAGATGATGTCGCGGGTCAGAAGCTCCGGCAGGTCGTGGAACAGGCCGGTGAAGTAGTTGTTCTGCCGCCGCGCCCGGCAGGCCCCGGCCTCCACGCTGAAGAACCAGGAGTAGGTCGCCACCAGGAACATGTGGCCGAGCACGGTCGTTTCCGGCACGCGCGGGGTCTGGGACCAGCGTTTCTGGAAGCGCAGCTGGCCGGTGCGCGCGGCGAAGCGGGCGAACTCGCCCTCGCCCGAGAGCAGCTCGGCCACGCCTGGGATGTCGGACAGGCCGCGCAGGCGCACGACGAAGCTCTCCTCGATCTCCGGCAGCTCCTCGTCGTGCTGGTTGAGGGGCTTGAGCAGCCGGAATTCGGAATAGGAGGCGAACAGGTGCGCGGCCATGAGGATGCGCCGGGACAGGGTCTTCTCCTCGGGCTCCATGAGCGCGGCGCTCATGCGCTCCCAGAAGGCCGCGCCGAGCGGCGCCAGCCGGGGCTTCAGCTGCGGCAGGACCCAGCGGGTGAGCTTCTGGTAGTCCTCGCGGTTGGCCTTGATTTGGTAGAACACCGGCGGCTTGATGTCCGTGATCACCAGCCGGTAGAAATAGTCGAACAGGCCGCACTCGATGATCTCGTCGGCCAGCGCCAAGCGCTGCTCCCGGGGCAGGCCCTCGCTGGCCCGGAAGTAGAGCATCCAGGCCACGATCATCTTGTGGGCCTGCTTGTCCACCTCCATGAGCTCCATGGGCCGCAGGCGGTCGTTCCAGCGCTTCATGAACGCGCCGGAAAACACCAGCTGCAACAAGCTCTTGCGGATTACGGCCGGCATGGACGCTCCTTTGCGCGCGGCGCGGCGGCCACGACGCATCCCGTAAGACTACCCCGGTTGCGCCCGGGCTTCAAGGGGGGCCGGCTCAGCTCCGCCCAAGGGAGCGCAGCAGCGCGTCGAAACAGCGCGGCTCCTTGCGCACGTGCAACTCGCGCCAGGCGTCGAGCGTCTCCGGCGCGAACACGTCCAGCCGCCGGAGGATCTCCACCGCGAACTCCAGGGGCGCGGCCCCGCCGGCGGTGATCAGGTCCCCGTCCGCGACGGCCGGCGCGGACATGTACAGGCCGCCGCCGGCATAGGCCGGGCAGAACCGCGTCAGAAACTCCGGCGCGTTGCTCGTGTGCGCGCGGCGGTCCAGCAGCCCGGCCTGGGCCAAGGCCAGGGTGGCCCCGCAGATGGCCGCCACCGGCACGCCGGCCGCCAGGAACTCGCACGCCTTGGCCACGATCGGCGCGTGCCGCGGCTCCAACCAGGTCTCGCCGCCGGGCAGGATCAGCAGCGCGGCCCCCTCGGGCCGCAGCTCGTCCACGTCCAGGTCCGGCAGGATGCGCAGCCCGCCCATGCTGGTCACGGGCTGGCGCGCAAGCGCGCAGACGCGCACGTCCAGGCGCGGCGCGCCGGCCCGGAAGAAACGGCCCGTGCGCAGCTCCGGCAGGACGTAGCCCGGCTCCCAGTCGGCCATGGTGTCGAGCGCGTAGAGGTAAACGACGGCGTTCATGCGGCCTCCTTCCGGCCCCGGCCGGTTCATCCGGGCGTGAACAACGCCAGGGACTCCACGTGGCCGGAGTGCGGGAACAGGTCCACGGCGCGCACGGCGCGCAGCCGGAAGGACTCCGCCAGCAGCCCGGCGTCGCGCGCCAGCGTGGCCGGGTTGCAGGAGACGTAGGCCAGACGCGCGGGCCGCGTCCGGTTGAGCCAGGCCGCCACGCCGGCGTCCAGGCCCTCGCGTGGGGGATCGGCCACCACCACATCCGCCCGCGCGAAGCCCTCGGGCAGGCGCGCGGGCAGGGGCTCCGGCCCGGCCAGATCGGCGCGCAGGAAGCGGCAGTCGGCCACGCGGTTCAGGCGCGCGTTGGCCTCGGCGTCGGCCACGGCCGCGGGATTGGCCTCCAGGCCCAGCACCCGGCCGCAGCGCCCGGCCAGAAACAGCGCGATGCCCCCGCCGCCGCAGTAGAGGTCGTAGACGGTCTCGCCCGGCGCGGGCGCGGCCAGCTCGGCCAGCGCCGCATACAGCGCCAGCGCGCCGCCCGTGGAGGTCTGAAAGAAGGCGTCGGCGCTGACGGCGTAGCGCACGCCGGCCAGCTCCTCCACGAGGGCGGCCTCGCCCAGGACCAGACGCGTGCGCTCGGCCTGGGCCAGACCGTCGCGGGCGCGGCGCTCGGCCAGCACGAATCCGGCCAGGGCCGGGAAGCGGCGCAGCAGGTCCTCGCCCAGGGCGCGCAGGGCCTTGGCTTCCGCGCCGTCGGGGCTGATCGGGGCCGTCAGGATCTGCGCCAGCCAGCGGTCCTGGAAGACGCTGTGGCGCAGCACGAGGTGGCGCAAGCCCCCCTCGCCCGTGCGGCGGTCGAAGGCGGCCAGGCCCGCCGCGCGGCAGCCCGCGCGCACGGCGTCGAGCAGACGCAGGCCCTCCTCCGGGAAAATGACGCAGGCGCGCAGGTCCACCACGCGGCCGGGGTCGTCGCGGCGGTACAGGCCCAGGCGCAGCTCCCCGCCCTGCCCCTGGAACGCGAACTCCATCTTGTTGCGGAAGCCGCTGAGCGCGGGCGCGGCCACGGCCGGCAGCACGGCCTCCGGCGTCACGCGGCCGATGCGCGCCAGGGCGTCCAGGAGCTGGCGCTCCTTCCAGGCCAGCTGCCGCGCCGGGTCGAGGTGCTGGAGCAGGCAGCCGCCGCAGGAGCCGAAGTGTTCGCACGCGGGCGCGACCTCGTCCGGCGAGGGCGCGAGCACGTCCACGAGCACGGCCTCGGCGTGGCGGCGGTGCACCCGGGCCAGCCGGACGCGCACGCGCGAGCCGGGCAGCGCGCCGGGCGCGAACACGGCCATGCCCGCCCCTTCCGAGCCCTCGGGCAGGCGGCCCACGCCGGCCCCGCCCAGGGCCAGGGCGTCGACGGCCACCTCAAAGATCCGGCCCTCCAGGGGATGGGCCTCCGGCCTGCGGGCTTCCGTCCGGCGGGCCGCGCCGTTCCGGCCGCCGCGCCTGTTCCGATTGTCGCGCTGTTTCATTGCGCCGCCTTCGGGGGCTCGTACCCCGTGAGTTCGAGGGAAAAATGGCCAACGATGACCTTGCTCTGCACGCGCACCGGGATGCGCCGCGCGTCGGCCGTGATCCACACGGTGAGCGTCGCGCCCGGACTCTTGCGGAACACCCCGCCGATGTCCTTGACCTCGGGCTGGACCACGTAGGTGTCGAACGCGCCGGCCGGGGTGGTCACGGTCTCGCGCCGGAGCACCCTGGCCTTGCCGATGATGGCCTTCTCGCCGTCGGTGACCGGCGCGGCGAACTCGTAGCCCACGGCCAGCGGCCGGGTGCGGAAGAGGAAGAGCATGGACAGGGGATCGAAACTGCCGGGCTGGACGGCCACGGCGTTCTTGAACACGCCCTTGCTGTAGCGGAAGGCCATGTTGCCCTGGGGGTTGAAGCGGACGAGGTAGTGGCGCACGTAGTCGCCCTCCTCCTGGTCCTTCTGATACAGCAGCGCGCGCGTCACCTGCGGGTCGATCCAGGACTGCATCGTGTCGCGCACGCGGTAGAACTTGTCCACGAAGGGCGTGCTCCTGGCCAGGGCCCGGATGTGCAGGGCCGGGCGGCCCTCGGCCTCGGCCGGGGGCAAGACCTCCAGCGTGGCCGAACCCGCGTGGATGAAGGTCCAGTAGATCTCGTAGGACAGCTTCTCGCCCGGGCCGAAGGGCAGCTGCGCGCGCGCCGGTCCGGCCCCCGCAAGGCACAGGAGGCACAGGCTCAGCAGGGCGGAGGCGAGGGCGCGCTTCATGGCGCGGAAGAGTGCGGCCGGCGCGGCCGATTGTCAAGCCGACCGGTTTCCGGACGGGGCGGCCTTGCCTCCATGGGGCTGCGCGGGTTATGAAAAAGCTGACCGCCGGGCGTCGGTTCCCTACGGCGGGAAACAACCCTCAAGGAGTGCCGCATGCTGTTCCGCAAACGGGCCTGGGACTTGATGCACGAGGATTTCGCCACCATCGACGAAGGGGCCAGCCTGGCCGAGGCCGTGCGCGTCCTACGCGAGAGCCAGGCGAAAACGCCGGAGAACAACGTGGTGCTGGTGCTCGGCCCCGGCGGCGCGCTCAAGGGCGCCATCTCGGTCTGGAACATCCTGGCCGCCCTGGACGAATCCGTGCTGCGCGATCCCAGCCTGAAGATCGTCCGCGAGAGCGACTTCGACAAGACCTTCGCCCGGGCCAGCGCCGTCTGCGCCCATACCGCCCTGGAGGAGCACCTGGAGCCGGACGTGCCGCGCCTCAAGCCGGGGGACTCCCTGCCCGTGGTGCTGGAGCTCTTCCTGCGCAAGCGCCGCGGCTGGGCCGTGGTGGAGGAGAACGGCAAGGTCCTCGGCGTGGTGCTCGTGGCCGACCTCTACCGCGAGGTCAGCGCGGACATGGTCAAGGCGTTCTAGCCGGCGCGCGCCGGGCAGAATGAAGGGGGCCGCATCCGACGGCCCCTTTTTCATGGCGGGGTCAGTCCGGGACGCGCACGACGCGGAAGCCCCGGTCGGAAAACCTTTCGCCGGGCGGGGAACGAAACCGGCCGGCCGTGCGCAAACGGCTCGGATAATAGAGCCAGCTGCCGCCACGGACCACCCGACCCAATCCGCTGCCGGTGACGACCGGATTGTCCTGCGCGGACGCGGGGTAGCTGGCGGCGAACTCGTCCTCGCACCACTCCCAGACGTTGCCGCTCATGTCATAGAGGCCCAGGCCGTTGGGGGCCTTCGTGCCCACGGGGTGCGCCATCTTGTTGCTGTTGTCGTCATACCAGGCCACCCGGTCGAGGTCGTCGCCGCCGGCGTATTTCTCCGGCTTGCCGCCGGAACGGGCCGCATACTCCCACTCGGCCTCGGTCGGCAGGCGGAACCGCGCCGTACCCTGGGCGTTCAGCCTGGAGAGGAATTCCTTGGCGTCAAGCCAGGATACCGAGTCCACGGGATAGTCGTCGCCATTCTTGTAAACGGAGGGGTTGTCGCCCATCACCTTCTGCCACTGCCCCTGCGTCACCTCGAACTTGCCCAGCCAGAACCCGGCAAGCCGCACCGTGTGCACCGGCGTTTCGTTGTTCTGGCAGTCGCCGAAGAGCAGGAGCGAACCCGCCCAGGAGCCGCAGCCCATCTCGAAGCTGCCGCCCGGCACCCACACGAACGCCATGCCCGTCACCGGATCGGTCCAGGTGTCGCCGACCTTGGGATTGACCGGCGGCGGCGGCGACGGCCTGGCCTGCGGCTTCGCGCCCATCGCGACCTGGGGGCCCGACGGCTCCTGCGGCGGCAGCGGCTGTGCGCCGCCCGAGCCCGCCCCGGCGAAGTAGAAGTCGCCCATGAGGCTGGAGGACTCCCAGGGCGTCTGCCGGTGGCCGAGCTTGGCCGAGTCGTTCGCCACGCCGATGCGCACGCGCTTGAGCACGTCCTCCACCTTGAGCCCCGGCGTGCGCAGGTTCTTCAGGAGGTGGCTGGTGTACAGGCCGTTTGCGCCCTCGCCGTCGGCGGCCACGTCGCCGGGGGCCGTGGCGTAGGCGATGAGCGAGCCCGTGGGCGCGTCCATCTTGGCCAGGCCGCGGGACTCGCCGCGAAAGCTGCGAGCGAAGGGATTGTTGCGGCAGGCGTCCAGGATGACGATGTTCAGGCCGTTGCCGGCGTCCTCCATGCGGCCGAGGATCTTGCCGGCGTTGACGCAGGCGTACTGCACGTCCCGCTCCACCGTGATCCGCGCGTCCACGGGCACGAGGTAGTTCTCGCCCGCGACCTGGAGCCCGTGGCCGGCGAAGAAGAACAGCCCCACGCCGCCCTGCTTGAGCCGGCCCCAGAACTGATCGATGGCCTCGTTCATCTGCCGCAGGGGCGCATTGACCTTGAGGATGACCTCGAAGCCGAGGCTTTTCAGCGTCGCGGCCATGTCGCGGGCGTCGTTGGCCGGATTCTTGAGCGGCGCGGCGGGATAGGCCCCGTTGCCGATGATCAGCGCCACGCGGCGCTCGGCCTGGGCCGGGGCCGGTGCGGCAAAAAACAGACAGAGCAGGGCGATGACGATGCTGCGGACAAGGGGGGTGCTCATGGCGTGTGTCTCCGCTTCTGATTTCACAGGCGGCGTTGCTCCTTACCGTTTCATTGGCGCTGGCGCCGAAGCGGGCGAACCCTGGACCGTCTGGCGCACGAGCCGGCCCGTCAGGCTGTAGCCCGAGGCGGCGATGAAATTCGTGTCCGCCTTGGCGGTGCAAGGGATCGCGTTCAGGTCGCCCGAGACGTCGCAGTCGAAATCCCAGTAGCCGAGGCCGCCCATGCCGAACAGTCCGCGCTTGAAGTTGAGGCGGAAGCGGAAGCGGTTGTCCTCCATGCGCAGATTGACGATGTCGATGGTGGAAGAGATGGGCGCATTGATTGTGCAGGAGGGGGTGCCGGCAAGCTCGGACCCGTTCATTGCGAATTCCATGGAAACCCCGTTGGGGTGGAACGCCTTGTCCCAATCGTAGAGCTGGTGGAAATCGAAGCGCCCCACCAGCCTGCTCTGGAGATCCGGTCGCGCCTGGACCGGCTGCTGCCCGGCCGCGGCCGCGGAGGCGATGGAAGGCAGCCGCACGAGCGTCTGCCGGTACTTCTCGCCATCATCGTTGCGAACGGCGCAGGGCAACTCGTCCAAGCCGGCGGAGAGGTCGCAGGTCACGTCCGCAAACCTGCTGGAGCCCGTACCGAACACCCCGCGCACAAAATGCAGGCGGAAGGACAGCGTGTCCCCCTCCTGCGAGACGTTGGAAACCGCCTTGGGCCAGACGCCGGAGGTGCTGCTGCCGCCGCTGACCGAGGCCACGAGCGCTCCGTCGCTGGACAAGAAGGTGATGGCGTAATCGTTCTTGCGCACTTCGTCCAGAACCCGGGAGTAGGTGCCGGACAACAGGGGTCTTTCCGCAGGCCGGGCGGCGGGCGAAGGGGAAACGGCCGCCGCCTTGAGCGGAACGGCAAGCGCCAGCTGCTGCTGCACCGCCGGGGCCGACGTTCCGCTCCCCGCGAAGTAGAAGTCGCCGGTCAGGCTCGACGATTCCCAGGGCGTCTGCCTGCGGCCGGTCTCGTTCAAGACGCCGATGCGCACCTGCTTCATCACGTCCTCGACCTTGAGGCCGGGCGTGCGCATGACGCGCAAAAGGTTGCTGGTGTACACGCCGTTCCTGCCGCTGCCGTCGGCAGCCACGGAATCGGGCGCCGTGGCGTAGCCGATGAGCGTGCCCGTGGGCGCGTCCATCTTGGCCAGGCCGGCGTCCGCGCTGCGCCAGGCGCGCGCGAAGGGATTGTTGCGGCAGGCGTCGAGCAGCACGAGGTTCAGCCCGTTGCCGGCGTCCTCCATGCGGCCGAGCACGCGATTGGCGTCAAGGCACAGGCTGCGCACGTCCTGTTCCACCGTGATGCGCGCGTCCACGGGCACGAGGTAGTTCACCCCCCTCACCTGCATGCCGTGGCCGGCGAAAAAGAACAGGCCCGTGCCGCCGGCCTTGAGCCGCCTCCAAAATACGTCGAGGGCGTCCTCCATCTGCCGGAGCGAGGCGTTCTCGCGCAGGATCACGTCGAAGCCGAGGCTTCTGAGCGCCGCCGCCATGTCGCGGGCGTCGTTGACGGGATTTTTAAGCGGGCCTTCCTTGTACGCGCCGTTGCCGATGACCAGGGCGACCCGGCGGTCGGCTTGGGCGGGCAGGGCGGAAAGCAGCAGGAGCACGGCGGCGACGAACATGGGGGCGATGCGGCGCATGGACACCTCCGGGTATCACTACGTATACCCGAACGCCTCCGGGCGCAAGGCGGCCTGCCGCCCTATTCCACCAGAATCATGTGCAGATCGCAGACGTTGGTGCGCGTGGGGCCGGTCTTGTACAGCCCGCCCAGGGCCTCAAAGAAGTGGTAGGAGTCGTTGGCCTTCAGCGCGGCCTGCATGGACAGGCCCCGGGCCTCGACCCCGGCCAGCAGTTCGCCCGAGGCGAAGGCCCCGGCGGCGTCGGTGGGCCCGTCGGTGCCGTCCGTCGAGGCCGAAAGGAAGGTGATGCCCCGGCCGCGCTCCGGGTCGTTCGCCAGTTCGGCCAGAAAGGCCAGGGCCATTTCCTGGTTCCGGCCGCCCTTGCCCTCGCCGGTCACCGTGACCACGGTCTCGCCGCCGAGGATCACGCAGGCCGGCGCTTTCACGAGCATGCCCGTGGCGCGCACGTCGCGGGCGATGCCGCAGAGGAACTTGGCCACCTCGCGCGCCTCGCCGGTGAGCAGGCAGGTCAGGGGGGCCACGTTGTAGCCCAGCTCGCGGGCCTTCTCGCAGGCGGCCAGCAGCGCCGCGTGGTTGGTGCCGATGAGCAGGTTGGTGGCCCGGGCCAGGGCCGGGTCGCCGGGCTTGGGCGTCTCGGGCACGGCCCCGGCCGCGCCGAGTTCGAGGGCGCGCAGGGCCTCCGGCGGGAGCTTCCCGGCCACGCCGTACTTGTCCACGATGGCCAGGGCCTGGGCGTAGGTGCTCTCGTCCGCCGCGGTGATGCCCGAGGCGATGGTGTCCAGCCGGTCGCCCACCACGTCCGAGAGGATCAGCGACAGGCTCGTGGCCGGCTCCACGAGGCGCAGGAAGCGGCCGCCCTTGAGCGCGGAAAGATGCTTGCGCAGGCAGTTGATCTCGCGGATGTCCGCCCCGCAGGCCAGCAGGGCGCGGGTGACGGCCTGCTTGTGCTCCAGGGTCAGCCGCACCTCGCGGCCGCCGTCCATGTAGCTCATGGGCGCGGGCAGGAGCGCCGAGCCGCCGCCGGAGATGAGCGTGATCACGAGGGTCTTCCCGTCGGCCCCGCGGGCCAGCGCGGCGATGCGCTCGGCCGCGCGCACGCCGGCCTCGTCGGGCACGGGGTGCGCGGCCTCGGCCTGCTCGATGCGCGCAAGCGGCTCGGTATGGCCGTACTTGGTGCACACCAGGCCGCCGCCGATACGGCCGCCGAGAATCTCCTCCAGGGCCAGGGCCATGCGGCTGGAGGCCTTGCCGCAGCCCAGCACGAGCACGCGGGAAAAGCGCGCCAGGTCGACCTCGTGGCGCACGCCGTCGAAGGCCACCACGAGACGCTCGCCCTCCAGGCGGACGTGGTCCAGCAGCATGCGGTAGGGGTCGATGCGCGTGAGCGCGGCCTCGAAAATGCTTCGCAACTGGTCATATTCGCGCATGTGGTGCCTCGTGATGCGTGGTGGGCCCGGAGCCGGCCGGGCCGCTCAGGCGCGCCGCGCGTCGAGCTTGGCCCGGGCCATGGCCAGGTTGGCCTTGAGCATGGGCAGCTCCTGCAGGGCCAGGGCCTGGCTGAACGCCTGGGCCGCGCCCGCGGGGTCGTCCTTCTGGTTCAACAGGATGCCGCCGATGTTGTTCAGGGCGGCGAAATCCGTGGGGTCCGCCGCGGCCGCCGCGCGGAAGGCCGCCAGCGCGCCGTCGACATCCTTCTGCGCCAGCCGGACGTTGCCGGCGGCGAAGTCCTGTTTGCCCTGCATGGCCCGGGCGTAGGCCGCGGGCTCGGCGCAGACGGCCGCGCGCCTGCGGCAAAGCTCCCGCGCGGAGCACTGCGGATGGGCCAGGGCCGCGGCCAGGCGGCGGGCGGCCCGCTCCCGGTCCCCGGCGAGGTAGGCCGCATCAGCCAGGGCCTGCAAACGGTCGGGCGTGGGGCCGTAGAGTTCGGCCTCGCGCGCGAAGCGCGCCAGCGCCCCCTCCAGATCGCCCTGGGCCATGCGCGTGAGCGCCAGGTTGCGCAGCACGCGGGCGGTCTCGCCCTCGCGGGCGAGCATGGCCAGAAACAGCCGCTCGGCCTTGGGGTAGTCGCCCAGGGCGTAGGCGTTGAGCGCGCGGCGCTCGTTCAACCGTGCGAGAAGCGCTCCGAACATGCCTTTGTCCTATCCCGCGGCGCAGCCAAGGTCCATCCCCGCCGCGCCGCGGGTCCTCGTCAGCCTAGATGAACATGCTCATGAGGTAGCAGACCACGAAGGCCACCACGCCCTCCATGAGGGTGGCGGTGGTGTAGATCTTGTAGGCCACGTTCACGGGCATGTTGGAGAACTGCGACACGACCCAGAAGTACGAGTCGTTGGCGTGGGACACGACCATGGCGCCTGCGCCGATGACCACGGCCGTGAGCGCCGGGTTCAGCCCCGCGGCGGCCATCATCGGGGCCATAATCGCCGAGGTGGTGATGATCGCCACCGTGGAGGAGCCCTGGGCGGTCTTCAGCGCCGCGGAGATGACGAACGGCAGCACCAGGCCCAGGTTCATGGTCGACATGGTGGAGCCGATGAAGGCCTTCATGGGCGAGGCGGCCAGCACCTTGCCGAAGGAGCCGCCCGCGCCGGTGATGGTCAGGATGATCGCCGCGTCCTTGATGCCGTGGCCCATCCAGTTGTCGATGGCCGTGGCGAAGTCCTTGCGCGGGACGAGGAACAGGCTGCACACCACGCCGAGCATGAGCGCGCTCACCGGGTCGCCGATGAAGTCCAGGGCCTTGGCCAGGCCGCCGGTGCCGAAGGGCTTGGTGGGGAAGGCCACCATGGACTTGAGCAGGATCAGGACGATCGGCAGGATGATCGGCAGGAAGCTGGCGAAGGTGCCGGGCAGCTTGCCGTACTTGCTCAGCAGGTCGGAATAGCTTTCCTCCACGTCGGGCTTGATGTCGTACTTGCGGCCGAAGTGCTTGGCCCAGAAATAGCCGGCCAGGGACGCGGGCACGGCTGCGATGAGGCCATAGAGGATGACCATGCCGAGGTCGGCGTTCAGCGCCGCGGCGGCGGCCAGCGGGCCGGGCGTGGGCGGCACCATGGTGTGCGTGGCGTACAGGCCCGTGGACAGGGCCACGGCCATGACCGCCATGGAGGTGCCGGACTCCGCGGCGAGGGCCTTGTTCAGCGGGGTCAGGATGACGTAGCCGGAGTCGCAGAACACCGGGATGGACACGATGTAGCCGGCGATGTTCATGGCCAGCGGGGCCTGTTTCTGGCCGACGATGCCCAGAATCGCCCGGGTCATCACCAGGGCCGCGCCGGTCTTCTCCAAAACGTAACCCATGATCGTGCCGGCCACGATGACGATGCCGATGTAGGTGAGCGTTCCGCCGAAGCCTTCGCGCACGGCCTTGACCACGTCCAGCGGCGGCATGCCGATGGCCAGGCCGTAGAGGAAGGCGATGGCGATGAGCACGAAGAAGGCGTTGACCTTCCATCTGCCCGTGGCCACCACGATGAGGACCACCGCGATGAGCAGGAGAATCAATGAGGCCGATCCCGAGACCATACTCCCTCCCGTTGCTGCTGTTGACGACGCCGGATGGGGCCGCCCGGCCGCAGCCGGAGCCGACACCCTCTCGCCAGAATGTAAGAACGCCGGAACCCCCTTGAAGTATGCGAGATATATCGCCTCAGGGACAGCGCTTTCAACTGGAAAGGTGGACAAAATTGTCAGATGCGGCTAGACGTTTTTTGTCATCATGCACAAAAAGCGGAGGCCGGCATGCTCATCCCCGATGAACTGGCCCAAGGCATCGTCGACACCACCCGGTGCCTGATCCACGGCAACGTGAACATCATGAACCGCGAGGGGATGATCATCGCCACCAGCCACCCGGCCCGGCGCGGCACCTTCCACAAGGGCGCCCGCGACGTCATCGAGTCCGGCGCGGCCGTGGAGATCTACCGCAGCGAGATCGCCCACTATCCCGGCGCGCGGGAGGGCGTGAACCTGCCCATCGTGCTCGACGGGCAGATCATCGGCGTCATCGGCGTCACCGGCGACCCCGATGAGGTCCGCGGCCTGGCCCGGCTGATCAAGCTGATCACCGAGATGATCCTGGAGCGCGACCTCCTGAAGCAGGAGATGCACACCCGCCTGCGCCTGCGCGACCACCTCGTGGACATGCTCCTGCGCAGCGGCCCGGCCTTTGACCGGGGGCGCGTGCTGCGCACGGCCAAGGCCCTCGGCCTGGACATGGCCGTGCCCCGCGCCGTGGCCGTGGCCGACGTGTCCGGCCCGCTCTCCGGCTTCTTCTCGCGCTACGGCTCCTCGGATCTCGTGGCCGAGCGCTCGGCCGAGACCATCCTGGAGATGCTCAACGCCTCGGGCGTGCTCGGCGCGGCGGATTTGGCCGTGGTGCTGGACGACAAGCTGATCATGCTCGCCGCCCTGGACCCCGCCAGGGCCGTGGAGGCCACCGCCGCCTGGGGGGCCGGGCTGATCAGGGCCTTCGAGGACCTCGGCCAGGGCTGCCTGGCCTGCGGCTCCGGGGCGCTGGCCCTGGACCTCGCCGAATACGCCGCCTCGTACCGGCAGGCGTTGTACTGCCTGGCCGCGGCCACGGCCAGGCGGCCGTTCTGCTCGGTCTACGACCACGATCTCTGCGTGGGGCACCTGGCGGCCGAGGCCGCGGCCTCGCCGGCGGGCATGGCCCTCCGCCCCCTGCAGGACCGCCTGGCGCGGCTGCTGCGCCGCAAGCCGGGCATGGCCGAGACCGTCCGCGCGCTCTTCGCCCACAATTGCGAGATGGAGCCGGCGGCGGAGGCCCTGGGCATCCACCGCAACACCCTGGCCTACCGTCTGGCCGGCCTGCGCGAGGCCGCGGACCTCGACCCGGCGCGGCGCAACGACGACGCCGTGCTTCTGCGTGCGCTGCTGCCCCTGGCCGAGCGCCAGAACGCCGCCCAGCGCTCCGTCCCGCCCGCCAAGCGCTGACGCCGGGAGATTCGACCAGCGGTAAGCCTTCCGCTGAAACTCAGGCTTGTTTCAAGCACACTATCCGGAATAATTGCACAACTGCCTGTCGCGAAAAATGAAGTTTCCATTTGAGCGGAAATAAGCCTTCACTCCAGCCGAAGGCTACCTCCATATTTTCCAGCCCCTCAACCCGTTGACCCAAATCACTCCGCCAGCCTAGCCTTTGCTCGCACGCACGCGGCTGCGGTCACGTCTCCCCGTCACGAGCAACGCAACGTCAACGCCCATAAGGAGCAGCCCATGTGGGATACCTGCATTGACATCCATGCCGTCAAGGAAATCCGGACGCGCACGACAGCATATCTCGGCGTCGGCGCCATCGCGCGCATGGACGACATCGCCAAGGCGCTCAAGGATCGCGGCGTCGCCAGCGTCCTGTGCGTCACCGGCGGCCGTTCCTACAAGATCACCGGGGCCTGGGACTACGTCGAGGCCGCCTGCCGCAAGCACGGCATCCATATCGCCCTGTACGACCACGTCACGCCCAACCCCACCACCGACTCCATCGACGAGGCCGCGGCCCTGGGCTTCAAGAACAAGGCCCAGGCCGTCATCGCCATCGGCGGCGGCAGCCCCATCGACGCCGGCAAGAGCGCGGCCATCCTCCTGGCCAATCCCGGCCGCACCGCGCGCGAGATCTTCAGCTTCACCTTCGTGCCCGAAAAGGCCGTGCCCATCGTCGCCGTCAACCTGACCCACGGCACCGGCAGCGAGGTCAACCGCTTCGCCGTGGCCACCATAACCGAGCTGAACCACAAGCCGGCCATCGCCTACGACTGCATCTACCCGCTCTTCTCCATCGACGACCCCGGCCTGATGACCGGCCTGTCCCCGGCCCAGACCCGCTACGTCTCCATCGACGCCGTGAACCACGTCATCGAGGCCGCCACCTCCACCGCGGCCAACCCGCTCTCCGTACTCCTGGCCGAGGAGACCATCCGCCTCGTGGCGCAGTACCTGCCGCGGGCCATCGAGAACCCGCGCGACCTGCGCGCGCGCTACTGCCTGGCCCACGCCGCGCTCATCGCCGGCACCTCCTTCGACAACGGCCTGCTCCACTACACCCACGCCCTGGAGCATCCGCTCTCGGCCGTGAAGCCCGAACTGGCCCACGGCCTCGGCCTGGCCATGCTCGTGCCCGCCGTGGTGCGCACCTGCTACCCGGCCCAGCCGGAAATCCTGTCCCAGATCCTCGGGCCCATCGTTCCGGGCCTCAAGGGCATCCCGGGCGAGGCCGACGCCGCAGCCCGCGGCCTGGAGGCTTGGCTGGCCGAGGTCGGCGTGCCCCAGAAGCTCACCGACGAAGGCTTCTCCGGCCGCGACATCGACCGCCTCTGCGACCTCGTGGAGCACACCCCCTCCCTGGGCCTGCTGCTCTCCGTGGCCCCCGTGCCCGGCACGCGCGAACGCGTCGCCGCCATCTACCGCGAATCCCTGACGCCCATGGCCGCCTAGCGCGCGGCCGCGCCCCGCTCTCCAAGCCCCCTCCCCGCGAGGGGGCTTTTTTTCGCCCGCGGCCTTGACATTATGGGCATATGCCCATAACTAAGCGTGAGGAGGCCAGGATGCCCAGACCACGCTGCTGCCGACGCATCGAGGGAACGCCCGCCGCGCGGGTGTTCAATCCCGCGGGTCGGCCCGCCGGGGACCTTGAGGCCATCGCGCTCAGCCTGGAGGAATACGAGGCCATCCGCTTGGCGGACTTCCTGGGCCTGTATCAGGAGGAGGCCGCCGGACGCATGGGCGTGTCCCGCCAGACCTTCGGCCGCACCCTGGAGGGCGCGCGGGCCAAGATCGCCCGCGCCCTCGTGGAGGGGCTGCCCCTGCGCATCGAGGACCTCCAGGCCGAAACGCCGCGCGAGTTCCGCTGCGGCGCCTGCCGCCACGCCTGGCGCGAGCCCCCCGGCGGCGAACGGCCCGAGGCCTGCCCCTGTTGCGGCGGCCACGCCCTGCGCCATGCCGGCTGCCGCCATCACGACCACCACCATCAACCCAAGTAAGGGAGAACGCCATGCTCAAGCTCGCTGTCCCCACGCGCAACGGCCAGGTCGATGAGCACTTCGGCCACTGCGAGGCCTTCACCATCTACGAGTTCGACGACAACAAGGCCGTCATCGGCCAGGAGCGCTTCACCCCGCCGCCGGCCTGCGGCTGCAAGTCCAACCTCATCCCCACCCTCGTGGACAAGGGCGTCCGCGTGCTCGTCGCCGGCAACATGGGCGAGGGCGCGGTCCTGAAGCTGCGCCAGGCCGGCATCCAGGTCTTCCGCGGAGCCAAGGGCGACGTGGCCGAGGCCGTGCGCGCCTGGGCCGAGGGCAGCCTCAAGGATGAGCAGATCCTGTGCGCCGCTCACGCTCCCGGTCACGAGTGCGGGCACGGGCACTAGCGGAGTCGGCGGGAGGCGTCCGGGAACGGGATGAGGAAAGGCGCCTCCGGCGGCGCGGGGGCTGCGCGCCCCCGCGGCCCCGCGCCCCCTTGCAGGGGGTGGCGTAGGGCCCCGCGCCCTGCCGGTCGGACGTATTTCCGGCCGGACTGCGGAACCGGGCGAGAGTCAACAGCAACGGGACGTCGGAAGCGCGCTATCCGCCGCCAAGCCGCACGTCCTTGAACTCCACGCGCCGCACGCCGAGCCAGGTGGTCACGTCCACGTGCCCCGTGGCCTTGAGTTCCCGACGCTTCTCCCGGGAAAGCAGGAGCGGCAGGGCGCTGCGCAAAAATCCCGCGCCCGGCTCGGCCACGATGTCCACCACCGTGCTGCCCTTGGCCGGCAGGGGCGCGGTCCTTCCGTCCGGCAGGCGGAAGCGGCCCAGCTCGCCCTCCGGCCCGGCCACCACGCCGGACAGACCCTTGATCTCCACGCCGCGGTCGTTGGGATTGGTCACCTTCAGCGTGACCACCAGCTCGATCGGCGGCGTCCCCTCGGGCTGTCCGTCCTGACCGGCGAGCTGGCCGACCAGCGCGCCGAGCAGCCGCGCGGTCATGTCCTTGCCCGGCCGGACGTTCACCACCGACACCTCGCAGGGCTTGAAGGGCTCTCCGGCGCAGGCCGCGAGCGCGAAGCTCAGGGAGAGTAAGAGCAAAAGGAGCGGCGCAAGGGTCCGCGGCATGGTGTTCCTCCCGGCGGGCGGCGGCCCGCGCGGCGCATCCTACAGCGCCGCCCCACGCACCGCCAGAGAATTCGCGCCGGTCCCACGCGGTGTTGACGGGAATACAAGTTGCATATACAACGAGTTTATGGCGTCCTATTTCGGCAATCGCGAAGGCTCCCTCGGCTATCTGACGGGCGCGGTTTCGCGCCTTCTGGGCAACCGGCTCAACAGGCGCTTCGCCGCGGCCGGCATCGGGATCACCGTGGAGCAATGGGCCGCTCTCTATTGCCTGTGGGACGAGGACGGCCAGACGCAGCAGGACATCGCCGCCGGGCTGCTGCTGGAGAAATCCACCGTGAGCCGGGCGCTGGAGGCCCTGGAGCGCGGCGGCTGGGTCTGTCGCGTGCGCGACGCAAACGACGCCCGGCTCAAGCGCGTGTTCCTGACGGATCAGTCCCGCGCCGTGCGCGACGAGTGCGGCGCGCTGGCCCTGGAGGTCCTGGGCGAGGCGCAGCGGGACCTTGCCCCGGAAGAGCGGGAGGCCCTGCGGCGGCTGCTGACCCGCGTGCTCCACTCCCTCCTGGAGCTGGGCGTCGGCTGATGCGGGAATGCATTTCAGGCTGGTTAGTTGCATACACAACAAGGCAGAAAGGAGCGCGCCATGAGCGAAAACGCCAACGCCAAGGAACTCTACCAAGTCCTGGGGCTGTACGAGGAGCCCTACGGCATCTTCTACACCGACGCGGAACCCGCGGCGGGCTTCGCCCCGGCCGTCGGCGCGCCCGTCTCGCGCGAGCTGGAGCAGGCCGGCGGGGTGGACTACGGCGAGGTCTTCAAGACCTTCTCCTGCGTGGCGGGCAAGCTCTGGCTGGCGCGGAAAAAGAAGACCGCGGCCTATTTCGAGGCCGCGCGTTACGGCTGCGTGGGCGGCGGCTTCTACCTGGGCTTCTACGCCCCGGTGGTGGAGTTCGTCCCCTGCTACGTCAGCACCGGCGTGCCCGGCACGCCGATCCACGGCGAGCGCTACATGGACTCGCCGGCCGCGGTGAAGGCCTGGATCGCCCGGCTCGACCCACGGCCCGCGCCGGCCAAGTACTGCGTGTTCAAGCCGCTGGAGAGCTTCACGGACGGCGAGCGGCCCGAGCTGGTGACCTTCTTCGCCCGCGGCGAGGTCATCTCCGGCCTGTGCAATCTGGCGGTCTTCGTGACCGGCGACTGGGAGGCCGTGGCCGCGCCCTTCGGCTCGGTGTGCAGCCACCTCGTGAGCTGGCCGCTGCGCTACCTGGCCGAGGGCCGGCCGCGCGCGGTGCTCAGCTGCATCGACCCCTCGGGCCGCAAGTACATGAAGCCCGACGAGATGTTCTTCACCGTGCCGTATGCGCTCTACGAGACGTTCCTGGCGCGCTGGCGCGAGTCCTTCCTCCGGACCGACGAATGGCGGAACATCCAGGGCAAGATCCGGAAGAGCGCCGCGGCCTGGGGGGAATGAGTTCCGGCGGCTCGGGGGACCGGCCCGTTTGCAGGAAGCGGCCGGATGGGCCATAGTGGGGTGCGGGCGGCGCTACCGCCGCCCCATACCCCCGAAGGAGGTCCCCATGCCGCAGTCCAACCCCACCTGCGCCGCCTGCCCCTACGACTGGTCCGAGCGCTTCTGCCGCAACGCCAAGGGCAAGGCCCCGGCCAACTGCCCCTCGGTGCATCAGCGCGAACTGGCCGAGCAGAGCCTGGCCATCACCCTGTCCGACGAGAACCGCGAGTTCGCCCGTCTGGCCAGCCTCCAGGAGGCCGAGGGCTACGGCGACCGCGAGGCCGGGTACGCCAACGTCCGGCCCATCAAGCCGCGCATCGTGGAGATCATCGAATTCGCCCGGCGCATGGGCTACAGGCGGCTGGGCCTGGCCTTCTGCAACGGCCTGCGCAAGGAGGCCGCCGTGGTCCAGACCATCCTGGAGACCAACGGTTTTGAGGCCGTGTCCGTGAGCTGCAAGGCCGGCGCGGTGCCCAAGTCCAGCCTGGGTCTGACCAGCGCGCAGCAGGTGGACCCCGCGGCCGAGCGCGAGACCATGTGCAACCCCGTGTTCCAGGCCGAGGTCCTGAACGCGGCGGAAACCGACTTCAACATCCTGCTGGGCCTGTGCGTGGGCCACGACTCCCTGTTCATCAAACAGACCCGCGCCATGACCACGGTCCTGGCCGTGAAGGACCGCGTCTGCGGCCACAATCCGCTGGCGCCGATCCAGCAGTACGACGGCTACTACCGCTTCCTGAAGAAGCCGCTGCCCTAGCCGCGTTGACAGCCTGGGGCAAACCCCGTAGTTCTCCGCGCAACATTTCGGGAGGCGCGAAAATGTCCGAACAATCCCTGCGCGATAAGGTGGAGGCGGCCCTGGCCAGAATCCGGCCCGTGCTCCAGGCCGACGGCGGCGACGTGGAGCTGGTGGAGATCGCCCCGGACAACGTGGTCCGCGTGCGGCTCACCGGCCGCTGCAAGGGCTGCCCCATGTCCCAGATGACCCTCAAGAGCGGCGTGGAACGCGTGGTGCTCAAGGAGGTGCCCGAGATCAAGGCCGTGGAGGCCGTCATGGAGCAGGCCCAATGACCATCGTCACCCGCTTCGCCCCCAGCCCCACCGGCTACCTGCACATCGGCGGCGCGCGCACCGCGCTGTTCAGCTGGCTCCTGGCCCGGAGCAAGGGCGGCCGCTTCGTGCTGCGCGTCGAGGACACCGACCGCGAACGCAGCACCCAGGAGGCCACCGACGCGATCATCGAGGCCATGAAGTGGCTCGACCTCTCCGCCGAGGGCGAGCCCGTGTTCCAGAGCCGGCGCTTCAACATCTATAACAGCTACATCGACCGGCTGCTGGCCGAGGGCAAGGCCTACTGGTGCTCCTGCACGCCCGGCGAGGTCGAGGCCATGCGCGAGAAGGCCCGGGCCGAGGGCCGCAAGCCAAAATACGACGGCACCTGCCGCGAGCGCAATCTCGGCCCCGGCGGCGATTGCGTGGTGCGCTTCAAGGGCCCGCTCGACGGCGTCACGGCCTTCGACGACATGGTCAAGGGCCCCACCGCCGTCCAGAACAGCGAGCTGGACGACATGATCCTGCGCCGCAGCGACGGCTCGCCCACCTACAACCTCGCGGTGGTGGTGGACGACCACGAGATGGGCGTGACCCACGTCCTGCGCGGCGACGACCACGTGGCCAACACCCCCCGGCAGATCCTGCTTTACCAGGCCTTCGGCTGGGACGTGCCGCGCTTCGGCCACGTGCCGATGATCCTCGGCCCGGACAAGGCCAAGCTGTCCAAGCGCCACGGCGCGCTCTCGGTCATGGAGTACCGGACCATGGGCTACCTGCCCGAGGCCCTGGTGAACTACCTGGCGCGCCTGGGCTGGAGCCACGGCGACCAGGAGATCTTCAGCCGCGAGGAGCTGGTCCGCCTGTTCAGCACGGACAACCTGGGCAATTCGCCCTCGGTGTTCGACATCAAGAAGCTGGAGTGGCTCAACGCCCACTACATCAAGGAATCCACGCCCGAGCGTCTGGCCGCGCTCCTGCCGGAATACCTCGGCGACACGGCCGGCTGCCGCACGGACCCGGCCTACCTGGCCGCCGTCGCGCCGCTGCTCCAGCCGCGCGCCAAGACCATGGTCGAAATGGCCGAGATGGCGCGCCTGTTCATCGCACCCACGGACGGGCTGAGCTACGACGCCCGCGCCGTGGCCGACCACCTCAAGCCCGAGGCCCGCGCGCTCCTGGCCGAGCTGCTGCCCGTGTACGAGGGCATCGCCGACCATTCCGACCACAAGGCCCTGGAGGCCGCCACCCAGGCCTTCCTGGACGCCCGCGGCCTCAAGTTCAAGGCCGTGGCCCAGCCCCTGCGCGTGGCCCTGACCGGCAAGACCGCCAGCCCCGGCCTGTTCGAAACCATGAGCGTGCTGGGACGCGACGAGGCCCTGGCGCGCATCCGCCGGGCGCTGACCCTCTAGCCCCGCGCATAGCGCAAGCAAGAAGAAGGCCCGTCGGAGCGCGTCCGGCGGGCCTTTTCGTTTGCTGCCGGCGGGTTCAGGAGCCCTGACGCTGGAGTTCGGCCACCAGACCGCGGAGCACCTCGGTCTGCTCCGAAAGGGTGTGCACCGAGCGCTCGGACTCGCTGACCAGCCCGCCGTTCTCGCGGGCCACGCCGTCGATGCGCTCCAGGCTGCGGGTGATCTCCTCGCTGGCGGAGGACTGCTCCTCGGCCGCGGCGGCGATGGCCTGGACCTGGGAGGCGGCGCGGTCGGCCATGCCGAGGATCTCCTGGAGCAGCCGGCCGGAGTCGGCCGAAAGGGACTCGGCCCGGCCCATGGCCGCCATGGCCCCATCCATGCTGGCCACGCCCTCGCCGGTGATGGTCTGGATGCCGGTGATGGTCTCGCCGACCTCGCGGGTGGCGTTCATGGTCTTCTCGGCCAGCTTGCGCACCTCGTCGGCCACCACGGCGAAGCCGCGGCCGGCGTCGCCGGCGCGGGCGGCCTCGATGGCGGCGTTCAAGGCCAGCAGGTTGGTCTGGTCGGCGATGTCGCTGATGACGTTCATGACCTGGCCGATGGCCTGGGACTGCGCGCCCAGGCGCTCCATGTTGGCGCGCAGGGTCTCGTTCATGGCGCGCAGGTCGCGCATGGCCTGGATGGTGACGGCCACGGCCTGTTCGCCCTCGCCAGCCTTGGCGCGGGAGGCCTCGGTCTGCTCCGCGGCCTGGCCGGCGCTGCGGGCCACGTCGAGCACCGAGGCGTTCATCTGGCCCATGGCCGTGGAGGTGGAGGCCAGGCCGGAGACCTGCTCCTCCGACCCCTTGCTGATGCTGCCGGAAAGGCGCTCCAGACCGGCGGTGGCCGCCGCCAGCTCGCCGGCCACGGCCTCCAGCCGCGTCGCGGCCGCGACCATGCCCTGCTTGGAGTCCAGGGCGGCCCGGGCCTGCTCGTCGGCGCGGCGCGCGGCCTCCGTGGCCTGGCGCGCCTGCTCCTGGGACTCGGCCTCCTTGGCCACGATGCGCTCCATGTTCCCGCGCAGGGTCTCGACCATGCGGCCGAGGTCGGCCTGGAGTTCGGCCACCTCGTCGCGGCCCTTGGCCTCGATGCGGACGTCCAGCTCGCCGCCGGCGATGCGCCGGGCGGCCGCCGTGGCCTCGCGCAGGGGCTGGACGATGGAGCGCGCCAGCCGGAGCGCCAGGGGCACGCCGCAGAGCAGCGCGACAAGCACCCCGGCCAGGGTGTACAGCAGCCTGGAGGTGGCCAGACCGGTCAGCGCGCCGTCGATCTGGGCCTCGGCCTTGCGGATGTTGTCCACGTAGATGCCCGTGCCGATCCAGAAGGGCGAGCCGGGGATCTGCTCGGCGTAGCCGATCTTGGCCACGTCGCCCTGGCCGGGCTTGGGGAAGACGAAGTCCACGAAGCCGCCGCCCTGCTGCGCGGCCTCCAGGAGCTTGCGCACGTAGAGCACGCCGTTCTTGTCCGCGGTCTGGCCCAGGTCCTTGCCGATGAGGTTCTTGACGGTCGGATGCGCCGCGTTCACAGTGCCCTTGTAGACGAAGAAATAGCCGGAGTTGTCCTCCTCGAAGCGCAGGCGGTCCACGGCGCGGGCGATGAGCTCCAGCTTCTGCGCCTCGTCCGGGATTCCGGCGGTGAGCCCGCCCAGGGACTGGGCCGTGGCGTGGGTGAGGGCCTGGATGCGCGCGCGCTCCTCGGCGAGCATGAGTTTCTGCGTTTCGGCCACGCCTGCGGCGGTGATGCTCCGCCCGGCGCTGACGAAGACGCCGACCACGGCGAGCAGCAGCAGGACGAAGCCGATGAACAGCCCGGAGATGCGTTGGGAAATTGTAAAATTGCGCAGCACGGTATCCTCGTTGATCGCGGTCAGGGGGTTCGCGGCGAAGGCCCGGCGAAACGTCCGCAAGGCCTGGAGCAGCGCCGCACGACGATATTGATTGGCCGGCCCGCCGCCTGTCAAGTTAATCCTGACCGGAACAATATGTTTTACGTATTTGTCAAACAGCCGTAAGGAAGCCGTCATGATCGACCATGTGCTCGCCCCATGCCCCGGCCCGCTGCCCGGCCGGTTCCAAGTGGACGGCGGCTTGGTGACGGACGCCCTCACCGGGCTGATCTGGCCGCGCGCGGCCAATCCCCTCGGCTTTCCCCTGCCCTGGGGGGAGGCCCTCGACGCCGCGGCCGACCTGGGCCGCCAGGGCTTCCTCGGCCACGCCGACTGGCGCATGCCCAACCGCCGCGAGCTGCGCTCGCTCATCGACCACGGCCGCAGGAATCCGGCCCTGCCCGAGGGGCATCCCTTCGCCGGGGTGTTCCTGGGCTGGTGCTGGACCTCGACGACAAAGGCCGGGCTGACGGCCTACGCCTGGAACGTGCACCTGGAGGGCGGCCGGACCTTTTACAGCCGCAAGGACGAGGAGCGGCTGCTCTGGCCCGTGGCCGGGACAAGCGCGGTTTTGCCGCGCACCGGGCAGACGGCCTGCTTCGCCGCCGACGGCCGCGACGCGCCCTGCGCGGGCGACGGCCAGGACGGCGCGCTGCGCCTGGGCGCGCCCTGGCCCGAGCCGCGCTTCGAGCGCATTGGCCGGGCGGTCCGCGACCGGCTCACCGGGCTGGACTGGCTGGCACCGGAGCTTCTGCCCGCGGAGATCACGGACTGGGACGGGGCCCTGACCCTGGCGACGGCGGAAGGCCCCGGCTGGCGGCTGCCGGACATCAACAAGCTGGAGTCGCTGGTGGACGCCGCACGGGCGAACCCGGCGCTGCCCGAGGGCTTGGACGGGGCGGCCGGCGTGACGGCCGAAGGCTTCTGGTCGGCCACCACGAGCGGCTTCGACGCGGCCTGGGCCTTCGTGCTCTATGCGCAGAAGGGGGCGGTGGGCGTGGGGTTCAAGGCCGGGCGGGAGTTCCGCGTCTGGCCCGTGCGGGGGTGAGGCCCCGGCGAAGGGCCAGGGGCTCCCGGGCGGCCGCTCAGGCGCGCCGCAGCTGTTGGGCCTTGTCCAGCTTGGACAGCTCGCCCTCAAGCATGGCGCGCACGGACTGGAGGATTTCGCCCTCGCAGGCCCCGGCCTCGCGCATGGCGCCCACCACAAGCGCAACGCGCTGCACCACGGGGTCGGCGCTCTGGGCGGCCTGTTCAAGAAGCATCGGCCCTTCGCCGGTCAAAAGCCAGTTGGCGTTGATGCCCAGCCGGAAGACCCAATTGGCCAGCACAGCGGCCGAGGGCAGCCTCCCGGTGTGCAGGTAGCCGGAAAAGGTCTGCTTGGTGATGTTGCCTTCCTGCGCGATCTCCGCGCCGGTGCGTCCCGTCGCCTTGCGGATTTCGCGCAGCCGTTCGGCAAACGCGTCCGGCGAAAATGCGTTCAGTATGGAACTCAAGGTGGCGTGCCCCCGCGTGACTGCTTAGAAATACGTATAACCTCCTGACCTCCTTTTTCTTCTACCCTGCCTCGGCACGTTCGCCAAGGGGATCACGGGCGCATCCCGAAAATTTCTTATAACAACATGTTATTGCACAAGTTATCAGCCAAACGGCGTGCCGCGTGTCCTGGTCTTGTGGAGTATGGCAAAGCAGGCTAAATTCACACGCACGGCGTACTGCGCCCTACGTTCTGATTTTCGCCGGAGTCCCGATGCAGGAAGAGAACCGATTGCTGCGGGCGAGCGGCGGCCGACTCCTGCCGCACACCTGCGCAATCCGCCCGGGCGACGCCAGCCTGGGCGAAAGCTGCCCCAGGCTCGCGCACTGCCTGCGGGAGCTGCACCCCATTGCCCCGGCGGCTCTGGTGCGCTTCGAGCTGCTGCCCGACGGGACCTCGCGTCTGCCCTTCGCCACGGCCAATCTCAAGGAAATCCACGGCCATGGCCCGGAGGAGGTCCGCGAGGACACCACCCTGCTCTTCGCCTGCCTGCACCCGCAGGACTTCGACCGCGTGGCCATCTCCATGATCCAGTGCGCCCGCGCCGTAACGCCCTGGGTTTCGGAGCACCGCGTCCTCCTGCCGCCCGACGGGGCGGAGCGCTGGCTGCGCTGCTGCTTCGTGGCCCAGCGCAACGGCGATCTGGGACTCACGGGCTACGGCGTGATCCTGGACATCAGCGCGGAGAAGGACTCGCGCAGCGAGCTGCTGCGCCTGTGCGAAAGCGGACCCGTGGGCGTTTTGCGCACCGCGCCCGACGGCCGCTACCTTTCGGCCAACCGGCACTTCGCCAACATCTGCGGCTACGATGATCCGGAAGAACTCATCGCCGAGGCCGGGTCCCTGGCCGCGCAGTGCAACGCCAGCCCCGAGGAGCAGCAAAGCATCCTGAAGCTGGCGCGCACGCGCGGCAGCATCGAGCGCTACGCCCTGGAGCTGCGCGTGCGCGGCGGCGGCAGCGCCTGGGTGTCCATGAACATCCGCGCCGTGCGCGACGAGGAGGGCCGCGTGGAGGCCCTGGAGTGCTATTGCGCGGACATCAGCAGCCAGGTCGGCGACGATCTGGCCCAGGGCCGTCTGGCCGAACTCTCCAGCACGAGCTTCGCCGAGGCCGACCCGGCCGCGCCGGCCCGGCAGTCGCCGGAGGGGCTCTGCCACCTGCTGACCTATGTGCGCGACGTCCTGCTCTGGCGCGTGCGGCTGCCGGGACTGCGCTCGGGCTCGCCCACCGTCGCCGCCTGAGGCCGGAAGATCTCCATATAAATCTCCGGCTTCGCCGGTGGCGCGAAGCCGAGCTTGGCGTACAGGCCGTGGGCGTCCGACGTGACGAGGATCCAGCGCCGCAGCCCCTGGAGATCCGGATGCGCGCGCACGCAGGCCACGAGCCACTGGGCCAGGCCCTTGCCGCGGTGTTCCGGCAGGACGAACACGTCCACGAGATAGGCGATGCTGGCGCGGTCCGTGACCACCCGGCTGAAGCCGACAAGCCGCCCCTCGTGCAGCAGGCTGAAGCACAGCGAGTTGCGCAGGGAACGTTCGCAGACCTCGCGCAGCATGCCCGCGCCCCAGTACGTCGTGCTCAGAAAATCATACACGACGTCGACGTCCACCGCCTCCTGCGCGTCCGAAATGACGTAGCCGTCCTTGCTCCACTCCATGCCGCCGCCCTCCGGGGCCGCTACAGCTCGACCGCCCGCGCGGCCATGAGCGTCCGGTCGAAGTCCTCGTCCGTGTGGGCGAAGGAGGTGAACCCGCACTCGTAGCCCGAGGGCGCGAGGTTCACGCCGCGCTCGCGCATCTGGCGGTAAAGGGAGCCGAATGCGGCGGAGTCCTGGGTCTTGGCCGTGGCGTAGTCCGTCACCGGCGCGCCGGTCAGGAAGAGCGTGAACAGCGAGGCCATCCGGTTCAGCGTCACCTGCCGGCCCTTGGCCCGCAGGATGGCGGCGAACTCCCCGGCGAAGTCCGCGGTGCGCCGCTCCAGGGCGGCGTAGTCGCTCTTGGCCAGGGCCTTCAGGGTGGCGATGCCCGCGGCCATGGCCACCGGGTTCCCGGAGAGGGTGCCGGCCTGGTACACCGGGCCGCAGGGCGCGATGTGCTCCATGAACTCGCGCTTGCCGCCGTAGCAGCCCACGGGGAAGCCGCCGCCGATGATCTTGCCCAGGGTGGTCAGGTCGGGCCTGACGCCGAAGCGCTCCTGCGCGCCGCCGAGGGCCACGCGGAAGCCGGTGATGACCTCGTCGAAGATCAGCAGCGCGCCATTGCGCGTGCACAGGTCGCGCAGGCCCTGCAGGAAGCCTTCCGCCGGGGGGATGAGCCCCACGTTGCCGGCCACGGGCTCGACGATGACGCAGGCGATGCCGTCCGGGTGCGCCGCGAACTGCGCCGCCACGGCGGCCAGATCGTTGTACGGCGCGAGCAGGGTCAGGCCGGCGATGGCGTCGGGCACGCCGGGCGTGCCGGGGATGCTCAGGGTGGCCACGCCGGAGCCGGCGCTGACCAAAAAACCGTCGCTGTGGCCGTGGTAGCAGCCGTCGAACTTGAGCACCATGGGCCGCCCGGTGACCCCGCGGGCCAGGCGCACGGCGCTCATGGTGGCCTCGGTGCCGCTGGAGACCATGCGCAGCATCTCCATGCCCGGCATAATCTCGCGGATCAGCTCGCCCAGCTCCACCTCGGCCGGGCAGGGCGCGCCGAAGGACGCGCCGCCCCTCAGCGCCGCCGCGGCGGCCTGCTCCACCGCCGGGTGGGCGTGGCCCAGGAGCATGGGCCCCCAGCTCATGACGTAGTCGATGAGCTCGCGGCCGTCGACGGTGACCATGCGCGAGCCCTTGGCGCTGGCGATGAACAGCGGGTCGCAGCCCACGCTCTTGCAGGCGCGCACGGGGCTGTTGACCCCGCCGGGCAGGACGTTCTGGGCGCGGGCGAAAAGTTCGGCGGATGTGGACATGGGCGTGTCTCCGTGAGGGGTTAGAAATAACGCATGGAGGTTTTTTTCAGTTCGCGCAGGGAGGCCAGGGTCTGGTGGTCCTCCACCCCCGTGGCCGCGGCGATGGCTTCCACGACCTTGGCGGTGTCGCCGGGGTTCTTGCCGTGGATCATGGTGTACAGGTTGTAGCGCCACTGCGGGTAGGTGCGGCGGATGTAGCAGTGGCTGATCTCCGGGCGGGCGGCCATGATCTCGCCCACGCGCAGGGCCTCCGCCTCGTCGTCCACGCGCCAGGCGACCATGGCGTTGTGGCCGTAGCCGGCCTTCTGGTGGCGCAGGGTGGCCCCGAAGCGGCGGATGATCCCGTCGTCCTTGAGCCGGCGCAGCAGCGCCAGGACCTCGGCCTCGGCGCAGCCGGCCGCGGCCGCGATGTCGGCGTAGGGCGTGGGCGAATCGGGCAGGTCGCCCCCGGCCAGGGCCAGGATGCGTTTTTCGATCTCGGTGAACTGCGGCGGTGCGGTGTGTTTGCTCATGGCGTGCTCGCTGGGCTGTGGCGTCCGGGCCGGAGTCCGGCGGGCTTTCTTGTACCCGAGGCGGCAGGTGCTTGCAACACGCCGCAGGCCCGGACCCGTCCGATCCCGCGGGAGGGCCGCCCGCGCGGGATGCGTAGCTCCGGGACTTGCGCCCGGCCCCGGTGAGGGGGTAAAGGGTGGGCCACATCCTGCCGCGTCGCGCCTCCTCATGGGCGCGCCGGGCGGTTCGCCAAGGAGCACGCCATGAAGACCGCCGTCATCGGCGCGGGGAGCTGGGGCACCACCCTGGCCGACCTGCTGGCCCGCAAGGGCGTTCCCACCACCCTCTGGGTGCGCGAGCCGGAGCTGCTCGCCGAGATCAAGAACACCGGCCGCAACACCTGGTTCCTGCCGGACCATGATCTCTCCCCGGATCTGCAGCTCCACTCCAATCCCGCCCGGGCCTTCGCCGGGGCCAAGGTCTTCCTCCTCGTGGTGCCCAGCCAGTTCATGCGCGCCACGCTCACCGGCTTCCGCGACATCCTGCCCAAGAAGCCCGTGGTGGTCTGCGCCAGCAAGGGCATCGAAAACGACACGCTGGCGCCCATGTCCCAGGTGGTGGCCGAGACGCTGGAGGCGCTCCAGCCGCGCTTCGCCGCGATCTCCGGCCCCAGCTTCGCCAAGGAGGTCAGCCTGGGCATGCCCACCACGGTGAGCCTGGGCTGCGCCGACAAGAAGCTCGGCCGCGAGCTTCAGGCGCTGTTCTCCACCGAGAGCTTCCGCGTCTACACCAACGACGACTTCCTCGGCGTGGAGCTGGGCGGCGCGCTCAAGAACGTCATGGCCATCGGCGCGGGCATCGCCGACGGCCTGGGCTTCGG
>Ga0268360_1000307_pt1 | contig 94030 bp, 71 predicted proteins | sample BioMet11_FD_192465 | JGI IMG/M metagenome (GOLD analysis project Ga0268360, IMG submission 192465) | Sewage microbial communities from Oakland, California, United States - Biofuel 11 (Illumina Assembly) | ecosystem: Engineered > Wastewater > Sewage > Unclassified | place: USA: California... | reverse complement strand
GTATTAGCTAATACATTTAACCATTCAATTAAAAGGAGATTTATTATGATGACTAAAAATCAATCGCGCAAAACAGCCAAATGGCGGGTTTTGCTTGCTGTTCCGCTGTCGCTCATGCTGATAGTGGCGTTTTCTTCATTCAGGATTAGCGGTTCCGATTATTCCACCGTCAATTCCAGAAGTCAGTTTGATGCTCTTAAAAACATTAAACCATTGACAAAAATAATTCCAGAAACAAATGGCGAGATTTCCGATGCCATGCAACAGGGAACTCAGAAACTTCAGAAGACTCAGAAACCTGCTAAAGTTACTTCTAAACCCGATAAAAAAGGGACGTATACGATAGTTGAAGAGCCTCCTTCTTTTCCCGGAGGTGAAAAAGCGAGGGTGCAGTATATGCTCGATAACCTAAAGTATCCTGAAGGAGCTAAAAGTAAAGGTATTCAGGGCACTGTGTTTGTAGCTTATATTGTACGTGCCGATGGTTCTATTTCGGATGCAAAAGTATTACGGGGCATAGGTGGTGGTTGCGACGAAGAAGCGTTGCGCGTTGTCAATGCTATGCCAAAATGGGATCCTGGAAAACAAAGAGGTAAAGCTGTTAATGTACAATTTAATATGCCGATAAAGTTTGCCCTTGACAACAGTCCGGCGAAATCCGAAAAAAAATAGTATTTGTTTAAAATGGATCCCGGTTTTGCCGGGATTCGTTTTTTAGCTATGATTATAAACAGATGAAATATCCATAAGGACAATGTCCAAACAAACCGAAAATGATATTTTATGGATATTCCATGTGACCAATAAATTAAAAAATTAATAACACATGAAATAACCATGAGCGATAAATGGCACACCAACCGAGGATGAATAAAAAACTATTAACTTTACGTTGTGGAACCGTAAAGTTAATATACGATGAAGAAACAAGAGATTACATTCGTTCAGGTTGTAAAAGTTGGCTGTGGTATTGATGTACACCGAGACATCATCGTAAAACCGGCTTACCACGGCGACCCTTGCCGGGCAAATACCCCGTAAGCTGGCAAACACAATATGCTGATAACGGTAACATAAATACTACTACCTTAGCCGGAAATTTCGCTTACCTGACCGGTAAGCGGACCGGCAAAATGGACTCGTCGCCGCAGATCATTACCACCAGCAGTTTTACCGCCGACAATAAAATCCAGGAAATGGAAAACGATAATTACAAAAACACTTTTACCTACGGACCTTCGGGCGAACGTTTTAAGGTGAACCATTTTCAACGGCTGGTAAATTCGGTGGAATAACTGGATCTGAGGTAAGAAGCGACAATCTTTTATTTATACCATCAGCATTAGAAATTTTTTCTATGGGTGAATCCGGGTTTATTGCCTAAAACATTTTCCCATAAAAAAAGCCTCTCCGATTTAACAGAAAGGCTTTTTTTATACGGTAAACTTTATTATTTTACCCTAACCGAACCCACTTCCCATGTTGAAGCAACGCTGGAAGTAGAAACATATTTGAAAGCGATATGAACATTGCTTTGCCCGTCGAAGGCAGACAGATCCAAGTCGCCTGAATCGACAAAAGTCCAACCCGTAGGTTTGTTTGTAACCGTTATCTCCGTCCAGTGACCCTGTGTAGCCGGATTACTACTTCCGTCATAATCGGAAGAAACTAACACTTTCATATAATCCCAATGATTATTGATGTAATTTGCGGCCTGGCTGATATTGAGTTTTGTTCCGGTATGTCCGGTGAGATTAACAACGGGAGAAATCAGCCAATCTTCATTAGGCAGATTATTATTGCCCACAAATCCGGTCATTTTTGCGCAGCCACTTCCATAAGATGACCATTCCCATTTAGCATCACCCTGAACGCTGAAAGCAGAAAAACTTCCAAGGGTAGTGGTAAAATCTTCGTCCAGTAAATTTCCGCCGGCAGTAGTAAATCCATATATATCGCTGGTGTCGCGTAGGGTAAGCTGCGGAGTACCTCCGAAAACGCTAAGAATTCCAACAACTGTACCCGTACCTTTAGGCATCAATACGCTGGCGAAAGAAGCATATTTACTGTTGCGTACCACAATGGTTTTTCCGTTGTCATCTTTAAGCGTGCGGTTGATGGCAGAACTAACACTTTGCGGACAATATTCCTGTCCAGCTTCTACAAATTGTACATTTTCAAATTTTACCAATGTGCTAACTTTAGCTACATTGGAAGAGTTAATGGTTGTCGGAATGGTCATGGTAACCGGTTCGGGAGTTTTTCCGGGAAGGCTGTCCTTAAAAATATGTTCGGCAACCAGGATGGATGGCAATTGACCGATACCGCCCTGGTATAAATAACCAAGTTGAACCAGACCGTTATAATCGCCTATATACATACCCTTGCATTTGATAAAAACCCGCTGACCTACTCTATATTCGGTGTACATATTGGTACGGTCAATATTTATGATAATGCCGCTGGTTTCATCCTGAATGATCAATTCTTTATAGATATTGCCCGATTCATCGTTACCAATAATAACCCCTTTGATAATGGTATCTCCTTCAATGGAATCGAGCGTAGTATAGGTTTGTTTCAGTTTTAAGATGCTGAAATTTGACTTAAAATCTACTTTTGGGACATTAATCGGCGGGGTGTCGTAATCACCTTTAACGCAAGCGGCCATCATGCCTGCCAAAAGTATAAGGGTTAATCCTAAATTGAGTTTATTTATTCTTTTCATATTTGTATTTTATTATTTATGATCAATTATTTAATTAGAAACGGAACCCAATATTCATGAAAAATGTCCGGCCATAATAGTAAAAGTACTTTGGCGGAAATTTATCAACGTCCTTGGTGTCATAATCGTAGCGGCTTTGTTCGTAGCCTCCGGTAATAAGCTCTTTATTATCCAGGATGTTGCTAACGCTAAGGTTAAAATTAAGGAAATACTGTTTAATTTTCCACGATTTCCCGATGGACGCATCCATGGTTATGCCTGATTTCAGTTTTTGCTGTTCGGTAATCTCTTTGATAAGAGGATCTCCTTCACCGAGGTTTGCAATGGCCCTTTCGGTACGACGGTCAGAATTAAAATCAAGATAAATATTATCGAAATAATTCAGGTTAGCATCAAAAAACCAGTAATGGGGCGCCGCATATTTAAATCCACCTGAAAGGGCTGTTTGGGGAGTTCCCGGCACATAAAAGTTTTTCTGATAAACTTTATCAGTAGCATCGGGTTGCGAACCGTTTTCATACGAAATGGTTACGGTTGGGCGATTGGTATACCGGAAATTGCCAATACCGGCCACACCAAAAAGGGTCAGTCGCGAGGTCGCCTTACCTTCCAGCCCTATTTCCAATCCCTGATGCGTTTTATTGATGTTTTTCATGGCATAATTAACAAAGGTTGGGTTAACGGTCTGATCCAGATAGAAACTGGTAACTTCGCTTCCATTGGTAAAATTGGTGTTATAAACTGTAACACGGGCTTTAACAATAGGACCCCGATAAATATAACTCAGGTCGGTACTGAATACTTCTTCGCTTTCCAACCCGTCTATGGATTTTGCGCTGATGCGTGGCGAGATGTATACATTCCGGAAAAACGGAGCGCGGGTAATGTACGAAATGTTACCTTCAATAAAGTTTCGTCCGGTGAGATTGTAAGTTAGCCCGCCTTTTATTCCGAAATTGGTAAAATCGAGTTTTTTCGATTCCCCATAAGAGGTAGCGGTATCACGTCCGTTCAGCATTTTTCCATCGCGCCAGATGGTGGTATGCGAAACCGAGGCGCCGGCATAAAAATCAAACTTGCTGTATGTAAATTTTGAATTTACCCAAGCCTGTCCCGAATTCTGGTGAATATCGTAATCGTAACCAAAACGGTCGCCTTGTTTTATCACCCGGTTGGGATGATTCAGATCATTCTGATATTTAATAGTATCTACCTTGAAATCGCGTTGAGAGAACTGATCAATATCCACCCAATATTTTCCGCCAAGGAGATCATCAATTGTTTTATAATAATTGGCTGTATAATTCTGGTATTCAATTCCACCAGATAGAGCAATATGCTCGTTTACATCGTGATTAAGATAGGAATTAAAGTTGAATTGTTTATGATCCACCCGGCGGTCTTCCACAATATAATTAGCCTGTTTGCCGGTAAGGTTGCCTAAAAGATTAATCTGGTACATTTTGTCCCAATTAATCTGACTGACACTGGGGTCCGTTTTCCAAGCCTGTGCAATTTTAGCCGTTATCCACGCGGCTTTGGGATGGGTAGGATCAGCATCATAGTTGGGAAGATAACGATAATAATCCGGTCTCGGATCAGCGGCATTGTACCAGTTGAGGGCGGTAGTTCCTGTTGTTCCAAAGGTATAGCCCACCGAAGTGGTAATTTTGGTTTTATCGTTCAGTTTATAATAATCGTTCAGGATGAACATGGGTTCGTGAAAATGTTTCACCTTGGCGTTGCGTTTTTCGCCATTCTGATAACCCCAGTTGGAATTATAGTAATTGCTACCCACTGCATCATATGCTTCCTGAACCGAGCCACCCTGCATTCCGCGCCGTGTAGGCGAGCCATAAACGGTAAACGCAAGGCTGTGTTTGTTGCTCAGTTTCTTTTCTATACCAAGGAAATAGCCCCAGGCATCATAAAAGGTACCATCCACGTAACCTCCGTTTCCCCAGCGGCGCGAACCACTTACCGTGAAAGCCCAGCCGTTTTTTTGCATCCCGGTACTGTAAGTAAGCATCAAACGGTTAGTGTATGTACGGTCTGATAAGGAATAGGAAATCTTGGTTTGTTTCCTTTGTTGCGAAGCACGGGTAATAATGTCGGAGGAGCCGCCTACATTTCCAAACGAAAAATCGGTAGGTTCGGTGCCATTGGTAACTACTTTATTACGCATGGCATCGTTCAATCCGCCCCATTCACTCCATGAAGCACGACCATTTTCGGGATCATTCACGGGTATACCGCTCATATATACCGATTCATTTTCACCATCATAGCCCCGGACACGAAAATAAGCCGAACCTAAGGTGTAAGAAGCCGTAGAGACAAAAATATCAGAGGATGCATTCAGCAACCCCGAAATATCCTGGTCCTCGGTTTCCATGTCGTCTGACGAAAGACTTACTTCCGACAAACCATTTTCGACCGCTTCTATCGGCTTGGCAAATGTTAGTTTCACTTTTCCAAGATCAATATTGGTATGCCCAATATCTACCGGAAGCTAAAACGACTCATAACCTTCTGCCGAAAAATAGATGATACTCTTCCCGGGCTTCTGATTATTGAATTCAAAAACGCCTCTCCCGTCCGTTAATACCTGAACCGAATTAAGATTTACCGTAACATTGGGTAGCGGACTGCCCGTCTCCGATTCGGTTACGGTACCGGAAACCTTGACATTCTGAGCAAACACTCCTGTAACGGTAAACGAAATTAACGCTATCAGCAATAAAATTTGTTTCATTAATCTGTAATTTGTGTTAATAATTATTAAATTGTTTGTTGTTCTTTTAAAAAGGGGGGTACAAAAAAACGATTTTTTTCAATGGGATTTGCATAACAAGCATAAATTTTTGATTATTTTAATCTTAATATCATTTTTGCTTATGATTTTCCAGTTATCTTTGTCGGCAAATTTTCGCCTATGAATTTCTCGTTTTCTTCTTTAAACCGTTGGCTTGCTTGCATTACCATCATTATTTTCCTTTCCGGAATCAACCATGTTTATGCTCAGCAAAAGCAATATAAAGCCGGATGCATTGCTTTCTATAACCTCGAAAATCTTTTCGACACCATTGATGATCCCCTGACGGATGATGCGGAATATCTTCCCGACGGTCCAAGCAAATGGAATACCGAACGGTATAACCTGAAGTTACAACACATGTCGGAAGCCATTGCCCAGATAGGCGACGAAATGGTAAAAGGCGGCCCTACCCTTATCGGATTATCGGAAATGGAAAACAAGCAGGTGCTGGTTGACCTGATTCATCAGCCTGCCTTGAAAAATGCCGGCTACGACATCGTTCATTATGATTCGCCCGATAAACGGGGAGTTGATGTGGCATTGCTCTATAAACCATCCGTTTTTAAAGTTACGGCAAGTAAAGCTACGCCATTGCATGTGTCGTGGAGAAACGATTTTCGTACCCGCGACCAATTGGTGGTCTCCGGTCTTTTCGATGGCGAGCCAATGAGTGTGATTGTGAACCATTGGCCATCCCGTGGACAGGGTCCGGAATACCGTGCCGAAGCCGCCAAACTCACACGCCATCTTGCCGATTCGCTGATGCAGCTCGACGCCAAAGCTAAAATCATTATCATGGGCGATCTCAACGATGACCCTATTGATCCCAGCCTTACCCAGTTTCTGGGCGCCAAAGGAAAAATCAAAGATGTAAAACCGGGAGATTTATACAACCCTATGTGGCAGATGTTTAAAGATGGCATCGGTTCGCTGGCTTATAAAGACGCCTGGAATCTTTTCGACCAGATAATTGTCAGTCAGCCATTGTTGGGCGACGATAAGTCAACCTATAAACTTTATAAAACGAAAGTTTTTAACCGCCGGTTTCTCATTCAGCCCGACGGCCAATATGCCGGTTATCCGTGGCGTACCTTTTCCGGCGGCACCTGGACGGGAGGCTATAGCGATCACTTTCCGGTGTATATTTTCCTGATAAAGGAAAAATAGACCAACGATATTTTGTAAAATACCTTCCGGTACTATTTTTTGATGGTTTGTTGCTTTTTGGCTGTCATTTCGGCTGCAAAAGCATCATAACCTACGTGTTTAATCATTTCGATGCACGCATTGCGGTCGGAACGGAAGATAAATCCCATCAGTTTCGACATGAAGTTGTTGTATTTACTGCAATCCATTGCATTGGGAAATTCCTTGCAATCGGCACAGCTTTGATATTGATGCTGAAGGCAACAACTGCGTACGCTGCACCAGCTCGCTTTTTCGTTTTTGGCACAACCCGGGCATTTGCCTTTCAGGTACGAACGGCAGGCTCCGCAGTACAATCCGCAAAAAGCGACCATTCCTTTGTCCGATACTATTTCTTTTTTCATTTTTTATTACTTTTATTTTTTATTGGTCAAATATAATATCTATAAAATTTGTATTATTATTCATTAACCACTTTATACTTTGATGCAATCGAAACAGGCAAACGGAACCGATAATCGTAATTCGCCCTGTTGTCCGGCTATTTTATTCAGTTTCTTTTCTATTATCCCAAAAACTTCGGGAATATCTTTTTCGGATACAATTTTCAGCCAGCAATCCCGAAAGGCAAGGCGTATAAAATAATAGGAAAACATCGTGGTGCCATCGGCAAAACGGTAGTCAAACTTGTTTTTTCTGATATCAATAACCGAAAATCCGGCATCATTGATAACATCAACCCAATCGGCAAGAGGCTTTCTTTTTGAAAAAATGTGTTCATGAAGCCGTTCAATTTCCGCTTTTTTATCCAAAAAGGAGAGTGTTTCTTCAAATATCTGATAAAATTCGATCATGGTTTCGGGCAGGTTAACGGTGAATACAAATTGTGCATCGTTGCTTGCTGTCCGGTAGCATTCCGACAAAACCCGGTTTAAATCTTCCACATTATTCAATCCGTTGTTGGAAACGATCAGTTGAAAAAAGTTATCCTCGAAGGGTAATTTTTCGGCGACTCCTTTAACCATGGTTACATTTCCGACGTTCATCACCTTTTTTTTCAATGCTACCCTTTCGGCAGCTTCTTCCCAGGGATCTATGCCCCAGGCATGACTTCCTTTTCCGAACCGTTGTGCCAGTTCAAGCAAGGGAAACCCCGTGCCGCAACCAATATCAAGAATTTTAATGTCTTTTTTCAACCTGACGGTATCGAGCAACAACGAGCCAAATGGCGCCGACCATAAGGGAAGTTCGTCATAAACAGAAATCAAATCCGAATCGCCAATACCTGAAGGATTATTACAATATTCCATGCTCTATTTTATTGATCTTATTATTGTTTCCTGAACAGTAAAATCCGTTGCCGAATACGACTTGTTTTCAGGGTTTTATTTGCTTTTTCTAAAACGTTCCTTGTTTTCCTTGGTCATCTTTTCGGTAGCATACTGGAAAATAAGCCTTGCTGAAACATCTTTCCATTTCAGCAAAAAGGCTTCCACCGGTTCAGAGTCAATTTTCCATGCTTCGCGCAGAAACCAACCCAAGCCCTGGTGAACTACCCGTTCGTCGTCCTTCATCATAGGTTCGATAAAAGCGAGCAATTCCGGGATGTTTTTGCTGGTTTTGGCTAATTTTATCAAGCTTACAGGAACGGCCCGCTTTTTAAAACGAAAGGTTGACGACCGCCAGGCGGATAAATCATCCACGGAAGCGATGCCTTTTATCAACATGGGCGAAATCAGTTCACTGCAAATTACATCGTTGTGTGCCCAGTTGTTGATGCCGTTTTCATACCATTTTCCTATGCCGTTTAAAGTTTCCGATTGTAATTCTTTCTTAAGTTTCTGCAAAAGCACAATGGCAAAAGTGCCTTCTTCGTATTTGCCGCTTTGGAAAAGAATATTGCCTAATTCCAGAACCTGCTTTGCCGATAATTTATATTCCGAAAGCAGGCTGGCCGTTTTCGTTTGCATTTGCTCAGAATTCAGACCATAAGCATCGTAGCCTTCTTTAAAATAGCGACTGTATTTTTTTACTAATTCCGGGTTGGAATTTTCGATGCAGTAATCCCGGATATTTTTAACTATTTCTTCCATTGCTTTGATTAATTGAAATTTATTTTGGCAAAAGCCCGAAGAGTTTATTGATATTCCGATGAAATTTATGAATCCCGTCAGGCCTGGCAAATTTCAGGATACATTGCTTAGAAATGACATCAATGTTGTTTTTTTCAGCCATTTCGAGGGCGGCGGGAGTTTGCGACGTTTGTTGTATCCACAAGTGTTTGATACCCGTCGAAACGGTTTCGGTAACAATACCATCGGTAAATTTAGCAGAGGTAAGCACGATCACGGCAGCAGGCGGTTTGGGCAACGATTTGATGTCGGGATAGCAGACATCGCCCATAATTTCCGTAGCATTCGGATTTACAGGAATTACCTTTAATCCGTTTTCCTTAAGCTTTTTATAAACGATGTGTCCGAATTGTTTGGGATTGCGCGAAACGCCGACCACGGCAAAATCGAGCTGAGCCAGAAACTGTTCTATTTGCTTTGCTGTTACCATAACATTATTTATTATTTCCGAAAATAAGTTTGAAAAAAAGACCGATTACCGAAATTCCGGTAATGATTAACGAAATAATCAACCCCAATTTTATCAGCACGTCAACCCAGTGGTGATAACATACCGAAAATTGGAATGGATAAATATAATAAACCGACAGAAGCGTAACAAATTCAGCCACATGAAAAACCAGTTGGATAAACCGGTAAACCACCCGCTGATCATGAATCAGAAGGATGATGTTTCCTGCAATCTTGATGACAAGGTTCAGGTTTATTATCCATAAAAGCGCCTGAAAGCCGTCGGTAATAAAACACAGGTTCCAGCCCGGAATTTTATTGATGAGATAAAGTACGATAAGATTTATCACTATCGCGCCACCAAAATCGCTTTTTTTGCGGTGGCGATGTTCGTGCTTGTGAGGCCATTTATCCCAGTCGTTTATTTTTGCAACCCACCGGGGCCGACGGCAATTATCATTGTTTTCTGGTTCCATAACAGGGTATTAGTAACTGTATTTTTGACAATCAAAAGTATAAAAAAATCAACGATTACTACGTTTTTTAAATAGTTATTCATATTTCAAAGCATCCACCGGATTCATCCGGGCTGCACGATGGATCTGAACGAAAACGGTAGCCATCGCTATAGCTACAATGATTAAAAAAGAGATGAGATATGTGCCAATAGACACTTCTTCCCGGTAAGGAAAGTTCTGCAACCATTTATTCATTACAAACCAGGCGAGCGGACTGGCAATAACAAACGAAATGATCACCCATTTCAAAAAATCACCTGCCAGCAAACGCGAAATGGAGGAAATGGAACCTCCGAAAACCTTACGTATTCCTATTTCTTTGTTTTTTTGTTCGATGGTAAACATGGTAAGTCCGAAGAGTCCAAGGCAAGCAATAATTACGGCAAGCACAGTAAAAATAAGAATGATTTTTGCCATCCTGATGTCCTGTGCATATTGTTTGTCGAGGGTTTCATCCAAAAAGCAATAGTTAAACGGCTGAACCTGTTCTATCTCTTTCCAGGTTTTTTCAATAAATGAAATGGTTTTATTGAAATCATTGGTTCTGATTTTCAGATTAAGAAAATGAAACCAATTTGGGTGATTGTTAAGGGTGATAATCAGCGGTTCTTTTTCATTGTGCAATGAAGCAAAATTAAAATCTTTCACCACCCCGACAACAATGCCCCTTTTACCCTGTAACTCCACTTGTTTACCAATGCCATCACCAAGTTCCAGTTTTTTCACCGCCAGTTCGTTCAGCAAAAATGCCGTTTGATATTCCGAAGGACTGTTTTTCAAAAAGTCTCTTCCGGATTTAAGTTTAATGTTGAAAGTTGACAAAAAATCCGGATCTACATTGTAAGCTGTCATGGTAGTTTCTTCTGCCATCCGGTCGGTTTTAACACCCCAGCCACCACCGCCTCTGCCGATGATATAAAAACTTGCTGTTGTATTGGTAATTTCCGGATTTTGAAGCAATTTCTGTTTGAAAACCTGTACTTTCTCTTGAATGTTGGGAGAATTAAGTTCCAAATAAATAACATTTTCTTTATCAAAACCCAGATCGCAATTTTTCATATAATCCACCTGGCGATAAATTGTTATGGAGGCAATAACCAGAAAAATGGAAACAATAAACTGAAAAATCACCAGCAATTTCCGTAAAACATTTTGCCCTTTGGGCGATAATATCTTTCCCTTCAATACAGTTACCGGTTGAACAAAAGAAAGATAAAACGCCGAGTAAAATCCAGATAACAAGCCAACAAGTATGGTGGTACCAATTAAAAAAAGTAAAAACTTCCATTGAAAAATGGAAGCCATAAAAAGAGGCTTTTGTGTAATATTCCGAAAAAGAGGAAGAAAAATTTCAGCCAGCGAAAGAGCAATCAAAAAAGCAATAAATGTCAGAATTACAGATTCACCGAGAAATTGTCCGATGATTTGCCGTCGGTTGGCACCAACTACTTTGCGCATTCCCACTTCCCTTGCCCTTTTTCCTGAACGGGCGGTGGCAAGGTTCATGTAATTGATACAGGCAAGTAACAAAATAAAAATACTTACGATTGTAAATATTTTTAAAGAAGCGGAAGCCGTCTTCAGATGGAGAAAAGTCAATGGCTCAAGAAAAGGACGATACTTTGCCTGATCTTCCTTGTCCATGTACTTTTTAATAAATGCAGGAAGCTGTTTTCCAAGTTGTTTAGCTTGTCCAGCACTGCGAAGCAAAAGATAAGTATAATTATTATGTGGACCCCAATTATTAATATCCTCTTTCCAACCAAGACTTTCATCAGTAAGCGTTTCGAACGAAATAAGCACATCAAATTGTATATGAGAATTATGCGGTACATCTTCAAATACTCCATCCACCCTCAGATTAATATCACCATTAAACGAAATAACTTTTCCAACAGGATTTTCATTCCCAAAAAGTTTTCGCGACATCGTTTGAGAAAGCGCAACAGTATTTTTTTCTTTCAGCATGTTTGCCGGTTGTCCATACACCCGCGGAAGGGTAAAGATATCGAAGATACTGGCATCAGCAAAATTTGGATATTCGCTGAAAGCCTTATCTCTATATTTCAATGTAGCTTTAAATGAAGGCACAATGCGCACCTGGTTTTCCACTTCCGGATAGTCGCGAACCAAAGCTGGCCCCATAGGCGCCGAAGTCATGTCGCACACCTCCCATTTGCCGGTCCAGTTCGCCTTTTCTTTCATCATGAAAATGCGGTCTGCCTTAATGTTGTACCAGTCGTAACTTAGTTCATCATTGATATACAAAGAAATAAGAATAAATGTTGCCAACCCGATGGCAAGCCCCAGCAGATTGATGGAAGCATACCCTTTATTTCTCCAAAGGTTACGAAAAGTCGTTTTAAAATAATTTTTAAGCATCCTTTTTAAATTCAATTATTCGTACTTAAGTGATTCCACAGGGCTTGCATTGGCTGCTTTCAACGATTTAAAACTTACCGTAAATATTGCAATGAAAAGAGCCACCAGGATGGAAACAGCAAAATAATACCATCCTACAGAAATATGATATGCAAAATATCGCAGAAACATCCCTGAAAAATACCAGGTTAAGGGTATGGAAATAATTCCGGCCCAAAATACCAGGCGAATAAATTCCTTATTCAACATTTTTATTATTCTAAAATTGGATCCACCCATCACTTTACGGAGACCGATTTCCTTAGTCCGTTGTTCAACAATTAATGACGTAAGTCCATATAAACCCAGGCAGGATATTACCAGCGAAAGTATGGTAAAGTAGATAAAAATAATCAAAACGTTTTCTTCGGTACGATATTGATTCTTTATCTGTCGTTTAACAAATTCATATTCAAAAGGCGATTCCGGGAAAACCGATTTCCAAACTTTTTCTATTTCAGGAATAATTTGCTTACCGGTAGATGCTTTTATTTTAATCAATAACGTGTTATAATTTTCCGGAAATATAAAAAATGCTGCCGGTTCAATTTTGGAATGCAGGGAATAATAATGATAATCGCGAATGATACCAACCACCGTAAAGGCTTTAGTATCACCAATAAATTGTATTTTTTTCCCCAAGGGTTGCTTCCAGCCGAATTCCCTTACGGCAGCCTGGTTAAGAATCACCGCTGCGGTGCTGTCGGTACCATTTTTTTTGTCAAAATATCTTCCTTCCACCAACGGTATTTCCATTATTTTGAAAAAATTGTAATCCACAAAACCGTAACGTACCATACAACGCTTTCGGGTAGAATCAAATGCACATATTCCGCCCTGTGAACCGCTTGCGCCGTTAGCGCCGGAAGAAAAAACCACATCGTTTACCAAGGGAATTTTCAGCAATTCATTTTTCAGGACTTCCGCTTTTTTAAGCGTCTCCTTGTCGTAAACCGGAATACTGATAAGATTATCATAATTATACCCCAGATTTTTGTTTACCATATATTTTATCTGGGCAAACACGATCATTACCGAAAATATCATTATTACCGAAATGGTAAATTGGAAAACAACCAGCGTTTTGCGCAAGCTTACCAGTTTGCTTTTACCGTTTAATTTTCCTTTTAAAACCACCACCGGCTGAAACCTGGAAAGGTAAAACGCCGGATAGCTTCCCGACAATAGGCTTACTACCAATAAAATAATGAAAAGCCCAACATTGAATAGCGGATTTCCCATAAAATCAATTCGCAGATTGGTTTCTAAAATGGAATTGAAACGGGGCAAAAGCAATTCTACAAGACCAACAGCAAATATCAAAGAAACAAATGTAACGATAAACGATTCACCTATAAACTGATAAATAAGGTTGGACCTGTTGGCGCCCAGCGTTTTTCGTATTCCGACTTCCTTGGCTCTTTTAACGGATTGCGCAATGGCTAAATTGATAAAATTTACGCAGGCAATCAATAAGATAATAATGGCAACGGCCAAAAACAGGTAAAACAAAATGATGCTACCCTGGTAAAATTGTATCTGAAATTTTATGTGATTCGATTTCAGGTGAACGTCGGACAATGGCTGCAAATACATGGAAAGATAGCCGTATTCCGCTTTTTTACGGTCGACATGGCGCTTTATAAAGTCTGGAAGTTTTGCTTCCAGCTGTTTGTAATCCGTACCTTCTTTAAGTGAAATATACGTTACAACCGAATTAGTGCCCCAATCATTTTTCAACCAATCCCATTGATTTTCGAAAGTGGCTATCGAAACAAACATGCCGCATTGCAGATGCATGTTCTTGGGGAAATTTTCCATTACACCGGACACTTTCATCCCCGGTCGTTTGCTTATTTCCAAAGTTTTACCAATAGCATTTTCTACCGAACCAAAATAGCGTTTTGCCATATCTTCCGAAATCACAACCGATTGTTTTTCCAGAAGTGCAGTTTGGGGATTACCTGACAACATCCGAATGCCAAAAAAAACAAGCACCGAAGGATCGGCTATAAAGCAGTTATCTTCGTTAAACTGTTTATTTTCATACCTTACCGGAACCCTTCCACGCATCAGAAGCCTCACAGCATCCTTCACTTCCGGGAAATCCGCTTTTAATGCGGGAGCCAACGGTCCCATGGTAATGGCAACATGCTGTTCACCAACTCCTTCTTCAATTTGAATTTCCACCATACGGTAAATCTTCCCGTAATCAGGAATCTGCTTATCGAAACTGCTTTCGTACTGCACATACATCATTATCAGCAAGAAAGAAGTAATGCCGAAAGTAAGTCCGATAATGTTAATTAACGAATATGCCTGTTGGCGGGTTAAATTACGGATGGCTATTTTGAAGTAATTTTTAAGCATCGTATCTTTTTTCCAGATTTTGGTTCATTTATCCCACTTTATACTGCCATTTTCGAAGCATTTATATTTTCGTTGATGATTTGTCCGTCGAACAGACGAATGATACGTCCGGCATATTCAGCATCGCGTTGAGAATGGGTTACCATAATGATGGTCGTTCCGTTTTTATTTAGACTTTCCAGCAGATTCATCACCTCTTCGCCATTAGCCGAATCAAGGTTTCCGGTAGGTTCGTCGGCGAGGATAAGATGTGGCTTGGCAACTACGGCACGAGCCACGGCTACCCGCTGTTGCTGACCGCCAGACAACTGCAACGGAAAATGCTTTTTCCGGTGGATAATCTGCATTTGTTCCAGCACTTCTTCCACGCGTTTTTTGCGTTCGCTGGTGCTATAACCGAGGTAAATCAATGGAAGCTCAACATTTTCAAAAACATTAAGCTCATCAATAAGATTAAAGTTCTGAAAAACAAAACCAATATTTTGTTTACGGAGATTTGCCCGTTGCTTCTCGGTAAAACGGGATATTTCCTTGTCCAGAAAAAAATATTCGCCGCCCGAAGGATTATCGAGCATACCTATGATGTTGAGCAATGTTGATTTTCCGCAACCCGAAGGCCCCATGATGGCTACGAATTCACCTTCCTGAATTTCAAACGATACTTTGTTTAAAGCGGTGGTTTCCACCTCATCCGTCCGGAAGATTTTTGATAAATTAACAGTCCTGATCATAATTATTTGTTTATTGATTTATTTTTAAAGTTGTTTGAAAAAACGAAAAGGCAAATTAACCTCTTTTCGTCTGTTATGTGTTATTTTAAGATTAATTTATCTTTATTTCCAAAGGAATCGTAGGACGAAACAATAACTTTGTCGCCGGGTTGCAGACCTTCCAGCACTTCATAATAGTCGGTATTCTGGCGTCCGATTCTGATTGTATGTTTTACCGCCGTTTTTCCGGAAGCGTCAAGCAGATAGACCCAATTGCCACCGGTTTCCTGGAAGAAACCTCCACGTTTCAGGATGAAAGCATCGGTGGGGCTACTGAATTTGAGCCGCAGTTGCAAAGTCTGTCCACGTTTAATATCCTGAGGTTCTTCGTTTTTAAATTTAAGGTCAACCTGGAACGAGCCATTGGTAACATTGCTGTAGATTTTAAAAACCTGCATTTCGTATGTTTTTCCCGAAAGATCGAATTCGGCTTCCTGACCGTTGAAAACCCTGGAAATATAACGCTCATCAACGTTAGCCCGGAGTTTATACCCTCCCTGGATATTCAATTCACCAAGATGCTCGCCGGCGCCTTTGGTCTGGCCTATTTCAACCAGGAACGAAGACAACTGGCCATCGGCGGGAGCTTTCACAATCAGGTTTTCCAGATTTTTGCGCAACAATCCCAGGTTGTTGTGCATACGATCCATGGAAGAAGCAATCTGAGAGCCTTGTGTAATATTTGATATAGAATCAAGACGTTGAAGCCGTAAGGAAATGTTCAGTTGTTTCAGGGCATATTCATAATCGCGCTGGGCATCTTCAAATTCTTTTTTTGAAATCATATCCTGTTTATAAAAACCTTGTTTCCGCTGAAAATCAAGTTTCAACTTATCAATATCATACTGAATGCTTGTAATGTCCTTTTGCCGGTTATATTTATTCTGTTCGAGACTGATTTTTGTATTTGCCAGATTATTAATAGCGTCGTACATGCGGGTTTCCTGGTCCATATAATTCAATTCCATGTCGGCGTTGGACAATTTTAAAATCGGGTCGCCTTTTTTAAGCATAGCGCCATCTTCCACATACACCTGCTGCACGATGCCTCCCTGAACTGCATCAATATAAATGGTGTTTTTGGGATATACTATCCCATCCACCGGTATGAATTCCTGGAACTTACCTTTTTCAACCGTGGAAATAGTTATTTCATCCTGATTGACATACAAGCGGCTTTGTTTATCGCGGAAAAACACCAAATAAACGACAAATAATACAAAAGCCGTTATGGCTGCAATCGTTATAATTTTCTTTGTTGTCCATTTCTTTTTCTCTATGATTCGATCCATGGGAATATTCTTTTAGTAAATTTATAACTTACTAATATTGTGCCATAAATGCAAAAGGCGTATTATGAGAATATTACAATATCAATGAATTATTTTCCTGTTTTAACTTGTTCAATTCCGTGCTGGATTTTGTACGGAAGCGAACAGGAAGTATGATGATTTTATTATACTTTTGCAAATAACTCAAATCATTCAAACCTGATGTTTAACCGGATATTTAAGTCGTCCCTGCCATCTCAGCTTTTAATCCTTATTGTAGCCGCATTTATCCTTTGGTTTCAGGCCTTTTTGCCCCAAACACCACTGCCGGAATATCCGAAAATGATCTCTGTTTTTAATCTGACTCCCGATTGGTTTTCCGGAATGGTTTGGGTGAGTCGGCTATCAGCCTTATTGCTCATTCTATTTGAAGCCATCTATTTAAACCTGATTATTTCTGAAAACGGGATACTGCCGCGTTCAACTTTTTTCGTGGCTTTTATTTACCTGATTTTAATGAGCCATTCGGGAAACCTCCTGGCATTTCATCCGGTTTTATTATCTAATTTTTTCTTACTCTTTTCGATACGAGATTTTTTCAAAGCATTCAACAAGGATGATGCTTCTACCGAAATATACAGTTCGGTCTTTTGGGTCGGGATAGCTTCTCTCTTTAATCTGTCGGCAATATTCTTTCTTGTGTTTATATGGTTCAGCTATATTACCTATCGGCTGCTTTCGTGGCGCGAATGGGCAATTTCGCTTTTTGGCATTATTACGCCCTACCTTTTTCTGATTGTCTATAACTTCTGGTTCGACAAGCCATTATTACCGGACGATTATTTGCATTTTTTCAGACATTTCAGGCAGATTGTTTTTCATCCGAATACAATACTTATCATTTTTTATGTTCTGCTTGGCCTGATTTTTTTGATTTCATTTCCCGGAGCCATGTCGGAGGTCAGGGATAAAGTAATAAGCATCCGTAAACGGTTTACCATATTATTCAATTTTTTGTTTGCAGGCATTGTCTCCCTGATATTCTCAGGCGGAAATTTTGATATTCAGATCTGTATCCTTTTTATTCCATTATCGGTCTATATAGCCATATTTTTAACCTCGGTAAAAAAACCACTTATCCCGGAAATACTTTTTATCGGTTTGATACTTTCCGTTTTGATTGAACGATACCTTTCCTTTACCTTTTAACCATGCTTTTACCTTATTATACCGATGATTTGACGGAAGCGGGCTGCGACGAAGCGGGTCGTGGTTGCCTTGCCGGACCGGTGTATGCTGCGGCCGTGGTTTTACCCAAAAACTTCCGCAACGAACTGCTTACCGATTCCAAACAGCTCACACGCAAGCAACGTGAATCGCTGAGACCCATCATCGAAAACGAAGCGCTTACCTGGGCAGTGGCAAGTGTAAGTAATGCAGAAATAGATGAAATAAATATTCTTAACGCTTCCTTCCGGGCGATGGGAAGGGCAATTAAAAATCTGGCTTTTACACCTCAATTATTATTGATCGATGGCAACCGGTTTAAAAACGAAAGCAGAATTCCGCATCACTGTATCGTAAAAGGCGATAGTATTTACCTGTCCATCGCTGCCGCTTCGGTGCTTGCCAAAACTTATCGCGATGATTTCATGGAAAACCTTCACTCAAAATTTCCAGTTTACGATTGGGCAAAAAACAAAGGCTACCCTACCTTAAAACACCGCCAGGCTATCAACCTCCATGGCTTTACGCCATACCATCGCCTTTCATTTCATTTTAAAGGACAATTAAAATTAGAGTTTTAATTGAAGCCCTTCCTTCGGAACAATAAAAAAAACCTTCCAGCGTGCGAAGCACCTGGAAGCGTTAAAAACCATAACTCTTCCAAGTCCTACGGACTTTGGAAGGTTTAGGTTTTGAAAAAACCCCAAGGGTTTGTTAAACCCTTGGGGTTTCATTTTTAATTAATTCTGATTTACCTTAGGAACCAATTCGTCCACCAGGTTGCGGGCTCCCGCATATTTATCAATGATAAACATCACATAACGGATATCCACGCAGATGGTACGCTGCAATGCCGGTTCAAAGGCAATGTTGCCGCTCATGGCTTCCCAGTTGCCATCGAACGCAAGCCCTATCAGTTGACCATCGGCATTAATAACCGGACTTCCGGAATTTCCACCGGTGATGTCGTTGTTGGTCAGGAAACAGGTCATCAGCTCGCCATTTTCGGCATAAGGACCAAAATCTTTTGTTTTATAAAGTTGTTTTAACTTGGCCGGAACCACGAATTCCCAGTTGGTGGAATCTTCCTTTTCCATCACGCCTTTCAGGGTTGTTTTATAATCATAATGAACGGCATCGGCAGGATAATAATCAAGCACCTGTCCGTAAGTCAGCCTCATCGTAGAATTGGCATTGGGATAAAACTTTTTGTCGGGTTGCATTTCGCGTAAGCCGGCAACGAACAAACGGTTTCCGCGGTCGAGCAGTTCATTAGCTTTGTTGGTTTCATCATCTATCTTTTTGCTATTCGAAAATGCTTGCCATAGGGAAAATACCGGGTCTTTTTCCAGGATTTTTAACGAAGGTTTATCCAAAAAAGCATTGACCGTTACCGGACAAGCGAGAAAAGTTTCTTTGAATGCCCATTCAGCGTATTTGCCGAAATCGCCATTACAACGATTCACAATATCTGCCATCTGGGTTGGTTGTTGGTCGGAAGGCACATTTTTGTAATACATCTCAAGCATGGCAGCCATCAGCTTCCGGTCGGTGGATTCGTTGTAATCCTTAAAAAATTTATCGGCTGTCTCGTGAAGTTTCTTTACCAGATCGGCAACTTTTGCCTGGTCGGGAGCTTTATTTTTCAATTCATTATACAGGCTTTCAAAATTCCTTGAAAAAGCCACTACTTCCATTCCGCGGATAGCTTCCGAGAAATAAATGCGCGAAATATTGTATTTCTCCAGTTCGGCATACGCCTGGGAAATATCACTCAGCGCCTCGCCGTATTTTCCTTTCCTACCCTGATCTTCATTGATCCATTGGGTAAATTTGGCTTCGATTTGTTTTTTTTGATCGTAAACATCCAGTCGTTTCAATCCTTTGGTTTGCCCGATAAAGAATTTCCAGTAATTGGCAATTCCCGCATATTTGGAAGCATATTTAATACGAACGGCGGCATCGGCATCCATATCCTGACGCATAATATCCAATTTTTTGGCACGGATGGAAACAATGGTTGGTCCGGTCTGGTCAACAGCCAGCTTTACTCCATAGGAAGTAAGGTAACGGTCGGTAGTGCCGGGATACCCCATGATCATGGCAAAATCGTCCTTATGAACACCATTAAGCGAAACGGGAAGAAATTGTTTGGGTTTCAGCGGGACATTGGCTTTGGAATATTCTGCCGGTGTGCCGTCGGGTGCGGTATAAATCCTGAACATAGAGAAGTCGCAGGTATGGCGGGGCCACATCCAGTTGTCGGTATCGGCTCCGAACTTTCCAATGGATGAAGGCGGCGCTCCGACCAGACGCACGTCTTTGAAAATCTCATAAACAAACAGGTAATATTCATTTCCATTAAAAAAGCTCCTGACGTTGGCTTCATAATGTGTGCCTTTGATGGCTTCATCCTGTATCTTTTTTGCTATTTCATGTACCTTGTCACTCCGTTCTTTTTCGGTCATCGAAGAGGTGATTTCATGTAACACTCTGGCTGAAACATCTTCTATCCTCACCAGGAACTTAGCCGTTAAGCCGGGATTGGATAGTTCTTCATTTTTATTCATCGCCCAGAAACCATCGGTCAGATAATCGTGTTCAACCGAGCTATGCGATTGTATGGATCCGTAACCGCAATGGTGATTGGTCAGCACCAGGCCTTCTGCCGATACGACTTCTGCCGTGCATCCGTTGCCAAACTGTATAATGGCATCCTTCATGCTTGAATGGTTGATACTATAAATTTCTTCTGCCGTAAGGTGCAAGCCCATCTTTTGCATATCCACATAATTGAGCCGGCTCACAAACAAAGGCAGCCACATGCCTTCGTCGGCACGCAGAACAGGGAACATCCCCAGAATTAATAAAGCAATAATTAATAGTCGTTTCATTTTTATATTATTTTTCTATTGTTGTTTTCTTTTTCTTAGGGACGAGGGGCAAAGGACGAAGGACGAGGGGCAAAGGACGAAGGACGAGGGGCAAAGGACGAGGGACAAAGGACAAAGGGCGAGGGACAAAGGGCAAAGGACGAGGGGCAAAGGACAAAGGACAAAAGGCAAGGGACGAAGGGCGAGGGATCACTCACTACTCGTCTCTTTTCACCCGTCTCTCGTCTCTTTTCACTCGCTCTCGTCTCTTTTCACTTGTCACTCGTCTCTTTTCACTCGCTCTCGTCCCTTTTCACTTATCTCTCGTCTCTTTTCACTCGTCACTCGTCTCTTTTCACTCGCTCTCGTCCCTTTTCACTTATCTCTCGTCTCTTTTCACTCGTCACTCGTCTCTTTTCACTCGCTCTCGTCTCTTTTCACTCGTCACTCGTCTCTTTTCACTCGTCACTCGTCTCTTTTCACTCGTCACTCGTCTCTTTTCACTTGCTCTCGTCCCTTTTCACTTATCTCTTTTCACCCGTCCTTTGTCCCTTTTCACTTTTCACTTTTCACTCGTCACTTGTCCCTTTTGCAAATTACGATTTTCAAGCGTTTCTATGGTTTTGGTTTCCATTGCTATAATTTCGTTAATCATTTTTATTCGTTGTTCAATTGTACTACTGGGAAGAAAAAGCTTTGCCCGGGTATACCAACCCTTGGATTCACGGGCAGAACCCCGGGAGATTCTTAAAAAGTGAGGATATTCTTTACCAAAACCTCTTCCATATCCTTCTTCAATATTTGCTGAAATTGACCCGACAGACCTCGTCATTTGTTTAACTAATTCTTTACCGCGAATATCATTCATCATCAGTTCGGAATCTTGCCAAAAATTATCCCACAACTGTAAGGACAATTGATAAAACAACAAAGCATCCAACCTATCACCCATAATCTATCTTTTTAAGTATCCCTAATTACTTCCACTCGTCTTCTTTCACTTGTCCTTCGCTACTATTCCCTTTTCACTTGCTCTTGTCACTTGTCACTCGTCTTTCGTCCTTTGTCACTCGTCACTTTCTCTCGTCCCTCGTCACTTGTCCCTTTCCTTTGTCCCTTTTCTCTTGCTCTTGTCCCTTTTAAACAAATTTCTCTCCTTTTTTCGATTTCACATCGTTGACAAACTTGCGAATTTGTTGTTCGTCGCCTTTGCGGCAAACCAGCAGGGTATTATCTTCTTCCACCACAATATAATCTTCCAATCCCTGCAACACTACCAGTTTCTCTTTAGGCATGTTGATGATGCAGTTTGACGTGTCGTAAGTGAATACATTATTGCCCATGATGGCATTTCCGTCTTCATTTTTCTTACGGATGTCGTAAAGTGAGCCCCAGGTTCCCAGGTCGGACCAGCCGAAATCGGATGAGAGCACATACACATTATCCGCTTTTTCCATGATGCCATAGTCGAGCGAGATGTTACGGCAAACGGCATACGCCTGGTCAATAAATTCTTTTTCGGCAGGAGTGCCATATTTGCCCAATCCTTCCCTGAAAATAGCATCCACCTCGGGCAAATGTTCACCGAAAGCTTTCAATATGCTTTTCAGCGACCAGATAAAGATTCCGGAATTCCACAGGAAATCGCCACTGGCAAGGAACGACTTTGCCATTTCCAACTGCGGCTTTTCGGTAAACGTCTTCACCTTGAAAATGCGGTCGTCCTCCGGGCATTTGATTTCCTCGTTAAACTGAATATATCCGTAACCGGTATCGGGGCGGCTTGGTTTTATCCCAAGCGTCAGCAGCCAGTCGTCGGCAGCAGTTGTCCGGAGAGCCGATTCCACCACTTCATTAAAAATATCTTCCCTCAGGATGATATGGTCGGAAGGAGCAACTACCATGTTGGCATTGGGATTCTTCTCCAATATTTTATAACAGGCATATGCCACACAGGGAGCGGTATTGCGACGGGCAGGCTCGCAAAGAATCTGGTCGTCGCTGATGCTGGGCAACTGGTCGCGGGTCAACTGCCGGTAGAGTTCGTTGGTAACAATATAGATATGATCGCGCTGACAAAAATGCTCGAAACGGCGAAAGGTTTGCTGGATAAGGGTTTCGCCTGTACCAAGAATATCGATAAATTGTTTGGGGTGGACTGTACGGCTCATAGGCCAAAACCTTGCTCCTATGCCACCTGCCATAATGATGCAGTAGTTGTTTTCGTTCATAAAATGGTGTTTTAAAATAAAACCCAAACTTACATAATTTTTACAAAACCCATCATGTTTTTACAAGCAAGATTTGAACCCGCTCCGAAAATATTTTTCCCATCAACAAATAAAATCTCCAAATCAGCCTCAGGCTCCACAATTCATTTATACTGCTTCTGCAAATGCTATCTGCCAATCATTTATTGCTTACACTAATCTGCAAAAGCTCTACCATAGTCTGTAAAAGTTTTACCATAGTCTGTAAAAGTTTTACCATAGTCTGTCAAGGCTCTTACCATAGTCTGTCAAGATTTTACCATACTCTGTCAAGGCTCTTACCATAGTCTGCAAAAGTTTTACCATAGTCTGTCCAGGTTTTACCATAGTCCGTCCAAGTTTTACCATAGTCCGTCCAAGTTTTACCATAGTCTGTCCAGGTTTTACCATAGTCCGTCCAAGTTTTACCATAGTCCGTCCAGGTTTTACCATAGTCTGTCCAGGTTTTACCATAGTCCGTCCAAGTTTTACCATAGTCTGCAAAAGTTTTACCATACTCTGTCAATATATTATATACCGCTGTCCGGAATTACCGGATAGGGTAAGTAGCGAATAGGAAACCATAAAATTGGAACCCCGGTGCTATTCCTCCGGCTCCACCGGAGTGATTTGCGTAAGCGGGTTAAAAAGATACTGCCGTTTATTGTTTAAACAGATGCAGCGGTAACGTTTGCGCAGTTTATCCTGCTTGCGGAAGGTTCTTCCGTCGGCTATGCTGAAAATGGTATTATAGGGTATTTCTTCGAGCATGATACCCGACGTCCTGTTGTCATATTTTTTCAATATGCGACTAAGGTCAAGGTCGGTGCTACTCGAAGCAAAAGTGTTTTTGAAATAATGCTCCAGAGCCTGAAGTATCTCTTCCGGGAAGACATCCTGATTAAGAAACGTACTCATCAGATTTTTAAACTCCGTTTTCCATTCGTTTCCGTGCGGACTTATCCCACGCTTATGCAAGTCCCATGTTTTGGCATGAGCTATTTCGTGAACTAAGGTGATCAGGAAACCATAACAGTTCAGATCGTGATTCACCGAAATACGATGGGGTTTCCCATCGGACGGAGGTCTGTAATCGCCCAGCTTGGTCTTACGATTGCGGCTGATACGCAATTGAATATTATCCGCCTTCAACCATTGGTAAATCGTATTTACGACAGGTTTAGGCAGGTAATTTGTTAAAATTTCCAGATCCTTAACGTTTGTACTCATCAGGCGGGTATTATGCAGGTATGAGTTATTCTTAAGGTACAGCCACAATCGTACGAACGGTAATGGTTGTGTTTTTTATGAAATTTATGATATTGGGGACGGTTGGCACTGCATGAAGCAAAAAATATCATGGCAGTTAAACAAAAACAGAACAGACAAATAGCTCTCCGGAAACGGATCATTAGGCTTGAAGTTATTTTAGCGGCAAAAGTACTGTTTTTTTTAATTAATCAAAAACGCTCTTTTGAATGCCATAGTATTCACCGATTTTAAAAACTTTTTAATTAGCCTCCCTTAAAGGTGTTATCTCATGCTAATTCTCACGGATATCACTTTCTTTTTCCCCCAAAATTAATAAATATAAATCCCTGTCGGAAAACCGGAGAGATTAGTTGTGGTTATCTCAGAAAACCACATTTTTATGGTTTATTTATTCCGGCGCTTATTAATATTCCTGGATTAACACATCGGTAGGAATATGCATTTGTTTATTAATCTTTCGAATCATGTCCAATGACAATTTCCTTTTTTTATTTAATATTTCCGTAACACGGCTCCTAAATCCTATTACGTCAGCCAAATCTTTTGCTTTATAATTCATCTGTTCCATTCTAAATTTAATCGCCTCGATGGGGTCGGGTAAATCAATGGGGTAATGAATTTTTTCGTAATTATCAATAAGTAATGATAATAATTCAAGTTCATCACCTTCTGCGGTCCCCGGTTCGGAATCGAAGATTAATTCAAGTCTTTTCAGCGCTTGTCTGTAATCATCTTCTGTCTTTATTACTTTATGTTCCATAATCAAAGCACGATTTTTCAGCTTCATTAAACCATGATTTTAATTGTTCTTCACAATCATTATGCTCTTTCCAAAATTCCCGTAATGTACTTTTGGCAATTACTCTCACCGTTTTTTTTTACAAAGGTAATAAAATTTCCCATTTTGGTAAATAATTGGAAACACATTTTTATTTGTATTGGCATCAACGGATAACGATTGGAAATGCGGGAGACGACGTTGAAACGAATTTCTTTGTTTAAAGACATTCAAAAAGAGTACAACACGTACTCTATTCATAATTTTTTTCTTTGATGTGATTATTTTTAATTTTTGCGTACTTTAGCCAAAAAAATTCGCGTATGCGTTTTCTTTACGATATAGGCAGGTATTTTCTGTTATTGAAACAGGTTTTTAAGAAACCGGAAAAAAAATCCATTTATTTCAAACAGATTTTGCTTGAGATTGACCATCTGGGCATCGATTCGCTGGGCATCGTAGCCATTATCTCGGTATTTATGGGAGCTGTGGTTACCATACAGACGGCTTTTAATATCGACAACCCGCTAATTCCGATGTATTCCGTCGGTTTTGCAACGCGCCAGAGCATCATCCTCGAATTTTCACCTACCATCATCAGTCTTATCCTTGCGGGAAAAGTCGGTTCCCGTATTGCTTCCGAGATAGGAACCATGCGGGTAACCGAACAGATAGATGCTCTCGAAATTATGGGCATCAACCCGGCAAGCTATCTGATATTGCCCAAAATTGTCGCTTCCATGTTCATCAATCCTTTCCTGATTATGCTAAGCATGTTTCTGGCTATAGGCGGTGGTTGGGCAGCAGGCACACTTAGTCAGGTGGTTTCATCCTACGAATTTGTTTATGGCGTTACTTACGCCTTCCATACTTACGATGTTGTTTATGCACTGATCAAAACCATTGTCTTTGCCTTTATCATCGCTTCTATATCAGGATTTGCCGGTTATTATACCAAAGGCGGCGCCCTCGAAGTGGGCGAAGCCAGTACCAAAGGCGTGGTGCAAAGCAGTATTGCCATTATTCTGTTCAACCTTGTCCTAACCAAACTGTTATTAGCATGATTGAGGCACGAAACATATCCAAATCCTTCGGCGACAAACAGGTCTTAAAGAATATCTCTTTTACCTTCGAAAAGGGGAAAACAAATCTGATCATCGGAGAAAGTGGCTCGGGGAAAACGGTACTGATGAAGTGCCTTGTAGGACTTTATGAAATTGATGCGGGACAGGTTTTTTATGACGACCGGCAGTTTTCCAAGATGTCGTTCACCGAGATGAAACACATACGGCAGGAAATAGGGATGCTGTTTCAGGGCGGAGCCTTGTTCGATTCGATGAATGTGGAAGAAAATGTGATGTTCCCACTGACGATGTTCGCCAGGATGAAACCGGAAGAAAAACTCGAACGGGCCAATTTCTGCCTGTCGAGGGTAAACTTAGTTAATTCCAATAAGGTAATGCCATCGGAACTCAGCGGCGGCATGAAAAAAAGGGTTGCTATTGCCCGCGCCATCGCCATGAACCCGAAATATCTTTTTTGCGATGAGCCCAATTCCGGTCTCGACCCGCATACAGCCAACGTGATTGATAATCTTATCAGCGAAATCACCCGGGAATACGACATCACCACCGTAATAAACACTCACGACATGAACTCGGTGATTGAAATCGGCGATAATATCGCTTTTATCAACCATGGCGAACTATGGTGGTCGGGCGATAAGACTCAGATTTTGCATACGGATAACAAAGAACTCAACGATTTTGTGTTTGCCACCGAACTTACCCGGAGGTTAAAATAAAGGTTGTATTGTTTCAGGCATTCCAAACTTTAGGCACTGATTAAAGATTTTTATTAGCAAAACGATGAATATTTTAGACATTATTCTTGGGATACCACTGATTTGGGCAACTTATAAAGGGTTTACCAAGGGATTTGTCATTGAGATCGCTTCGCTTGCCGGACTGATTTTAGGTATTTACCTCGCCTCGCACTTTTCGTGGTTTACGGCGGGTTTTTTGCACGATGTTTTTGGATGGAATGGCCGGTATGTCGCTTTTGTATCCTTCATCATCACCTTTGCCGTTGTCCTCATCTCCATTCATCTGCTTGGCAAAGTAATTGAAAAAGTAGTAGAAATGGTAGCCTTAGGTTTTTTCAACCGCATAGCCGGAGCGGTGTTCAGTATTCTTAAAACTGCTTTTGTGCTTAGCATCATCCTGTTTTTGATCACCAGCATTGATTTCGGACAACGTATAATCACACCAAAATCCAAAACCGAATCCCTGTTGTTCAAACCTGTTGCCAGCGTCGCCCCTTTTATTTTTCCCCGCCTTCAACTAAAGGATTTCTCGGTTCCCTTACCGGGAAAAAAGGAAATGAAAAAACAAAAACAAGGAACGGATGTTTAGCGGTGTACCGCCAGTCTAATTATATTCCGGCAGATTTTTCAAATTCTTCATCCGGAAAACAAAGGCATTCATCGCTTTTTTACCTCCACGGAAAATAGCAATGGTGTCGGGAGGAAGTATGGTGTCGAAATTATCTTTATACAAAAGAACAGGATCTTTATAATCGTGGCTGGTGGTAATGAAATAGGCATCCATGCCTTGTTTCAAGCCTCCCCGGTATTGATTTATCCAATGATATTTATGGATACGTTCCAGACTGCCAACGGCAAACATCTTCAGTCCGGCAGGCCGGGCAGCATAATAATCGAGGTTGGCAGCCGGAAACCAACGATAACTGATCAGTATAGCATCAGGTTTCATCAGGTTGAAAAAACGGTCGCTTTCGGCTATCTTTTGAAATTTATGACCCATTTGTTCCCATCCGTAAAGATCGAGTGAAATATCGTCGCTTCCCATCTGCTGTGCATCTCCGGCATGCTTTTTATCGAGGTTAAACCATCCATGGTTAATCTGTCCGTAACCCAAAACAATGACGAGGAATAAAAATCCCAGCGAGGCGATGATCCATCGCGGGAAAAGGATATTCTTTCGCGACGAACATGAACCGAGATACGAAGCGGCCAATAAAATCAGGCTGAGGTAAGCCGGCCCCGTCCAGTGCGGGAGAGTGCTTCGGAACCAGGAAAAGGTAAGAAAAAGAATAACCGATGGAAGACTCATCCATAACAAAACCCGAATATAGGATGTTTCAAGCTTTAATCTTTTCTTAGCCACCGCAATCAGCGTTACCACGATCAGGATAAAATTCACCGGATTAGTATAAAAAAACTGTCCCAACAATTCCGTACCAAAAAAATCGGGACGGAGTAAAGCCTTGGCAACACCAACCCTTTCGCTCTGGTAGGTAAAACTGATAAACTGGTTATGAACATTCCAGTAAATCACCGGAAGAAACACGACAAAAGAAATCAGGATGGAAAGATAAAACTCCTTCGTCCGGAACCATTTCCGGTTATAAAACAGCATAAATGCCAATGCTCCCACCCACAAAAAAACGGAAGTATATTTTGAAAGCATGGCCAATCCGATGGTAAATCCGACAAGCAAGAGATAATGCCGGTTTTTTGTCATCAATTCCTTGTCGGGCAAAAGCCGGATTAGCAGGTAGAGGCTCAACAGCCAGAAAAAAACCTGGGGCGTATCGGGCAGAATAAATACCCCGGCAATAATAAAGCAATACAACGAAGCCGTATATAACAAGGCCGCGTACCAGCCTGTGAGTTCATCTTTTATCCTGCGTCCGATCAAAAAGACAAGCCAGATATTTACCGCTCCGAAAACAACCGATCCCAAACGGATAAAAAACTCACTGTTGAAATACAGATTACCGCTGAAAAGCTGAATAACCAATCCCACCATGGGCGGGTGATCAAAATGGCTCCAATCGGGATACAAAGCGTAGGTCCAATAATAAACCTCATCGTTATTAAATTCGAGTGTAAACGCAAGAAAACTTCTCACCAAAGTGGAAATCAGGATGAGAAAAATCAGTGGATACCCAAAGCCGGATTTAAATTTCATGTTTGGAATGTTTTCTTCTTTTTTTGCTTAAAATAACTAACAATGGCTATCACTATCAAAACGAACAATATCCGCAAGATAGATGTCCGGAGCCAGTCTACCGTAGCCAGCGGATACGCCTTCGGCTGATCGCCGGAATAGTGGAATACCGGGTTCAGATAAAGATGGAAACCGCTTTTGCAGAGCACTTCCGTACGGATATACGTATCGGCAGGCGAGATAAAATAAGCGGCACGACGGCTTCCGGCAACGGTCATTTTTTTAACGCCGTTTTGTCCGATAAACCGTATTTCACTCGCAGGTTCGCTCACTTCCACGATCAGACTGTCGTTATTTACACTTATCTTTTTTACAAAAGGAATATTTTTAAATCGCTCCGCCTTTTGCTCGTACGAAAGTCCGGCATATTTTTCATCAGCAACTCCGTAAGTCCGCCCGGCTTTGAGCGAAGCAACCAGTTGCAACGGATTACCCGAAGGCGCATCGATCATCGTAAAACAACGTCCGGCTTCGTTGGGATTGGAAATATCATGACCATCATCATCGGCAATCAGCGGAAGATAATGCCCAACCGAAAGCGCAGCATCCCATTGCCGGGCAGAAACACGGAAATGATTCAAAACCTCCACCCCGTCATAATTGGTCAGGTAACGGAAATCGTCAGGGGAATAGGAATGATTAAATTCGGGATGAGCAATAAAATAAAGTTGGCTCCTGCCTTTTAGATGATTAAGTATAAATTGTTTGTTGTGCCTGTTCTGTAAAAAGGGAAAATCGAACCATAAAACTTCTTTAGCTCCGATAATCAACTGGTGATTTTTACCCATTCCAAAACCATGTTCATATCCGGGAAGATAATTGCTGTCGCCGCTTCGGTAGGTGTTGATGCGCATGTAATCGGAAATGGAAAGATGGTCGTAGCCCAATTGATGGTAAACGCCAAAAATCTCCTGGCTGGAATTTTCGCTCCCGGCGGTAATGCCTCCCCAGGCTCGGGAATGAACATGAAAATTGCATTTCTTCCAGTAATTTCCACTTACCTCCTGATAGGGATTAAAAATCTTATCGCCGGAAAAAGGTTGCGTTTCCGGAAAATGATAAACCGGGCAAAGCATATAAACGGATAAAATCACGAACAACAGGCATAGCACAAACCACAGAATGATCTTCGCTATTCGTACCGTTATTTTACTAATTAATTTCATTTTCTGACTTTTTACTCCACGCTCCCAACTCCGACTCATAACTTATAGCTCCTGAAAAGCCATGATGCAAAATAAGTATAAAAACGCCAGAATACGGAAAAAAGTTCAGCGGAATAATTCAGGCTTATATTTTTGTAATTTCGCAACTTCAAAAATTGAACGATATGTTACGGACACACACTTGCGGCGAATTGAATATAAGCAATGTTAACCAACAGGTTAGCCTTTGCGGATGGATACAAAAATCAAGAGACCTTGGCGGGATGACCTTTATTGATCTTCGCGACCGTTACGGCATCACCCAATTGGTTTTTAACATGGAAACCAATGCTTCCCTTTGCGAATCAGCCCGTAAGCTGAACCGTGAGTTTGTATTGAAAGCCACCGGGACAGTTGCCGAACGCAGCAATAAAAACCCAAAAATGTCCACCGGCGACATTGAAATTATCGTCGAAAACTTCGAAATTCTCAACGAATCCAAACTTCCTCCCTTTACCATAGAAGATAATACCGACGGAGGCGATGAACTCCGGATGAAATACCGCTACCTCGACCTGCGCCGGAATATCAATAAGAACAACCTGATTTTGCGTCATCAGATGGCTATTGCAACACGCAACTACATGAATTCTATCGGATTTATCGAAATAGAAACGCCTTTTTTTATCAAATCGACGCCCGAAGGCGCCCGCGATTTTGTAGTCCCCAGCCGTATGAACCCTGGCGAATTCTATGCTTTGCCCCAGTCGCCACAACAATTCAAACAGTTGCTGATGGTTTCCGGTTTTGACCGTTATTTTCAGTTGGTAAAATGCTTCCGCGACGAAGACCTTCGCGCCGACCGCCAGCCGGAATTCACCCAGATTGACTGCGAAATGTCGTTTGTTGAACAGGAAGATATCCTCCAAACCTTTGAAGGACTGGCAAAATATCTTTTTAAAGTGATTAAAAATGTGGAACCAGCCAGCTTCCCACGGATTTCGTGGCACGATGCCATGAAATACTACGGAAGCGATAAACCCGATATCCGTTTCGGAATGAAATTTACCGAACTTAATGATTTAGCTAAAAATAAAGGATTTAAAGTATTTGATGATGCCGAACTGGTCGTCGGCATTTGCGCTACGGGCTGCGCCGAATACAGCCGCAAACAGTTGGACGAACTGACCGATTTTGTAAAGAAACCTCAGATTGGCGCCGGCGGATTAGTTTATGTTAAATACCAGAACGATGGCATCTTCAAATCATCCGTCGATAAGTTTTATACACAGGAGCAACTTAAAACCTGGGCGGAAGCATTCGATGCCAAGCCCGGCGACTTATTGCTTATCCTTTCGGGAAAACGGCTTAAAATACAAAAAGCTCTTGGCGAACTTCGCCTCGAAATGGGCAACCGCCTCGGCTTACGAAAAGCCAATGTCTTTGCTCCGCTTTGGGTAACCGATTTTCCGCTGCTCGAATGGGACGACGAAACCCAACGTTTTTATGCCATGCATCATCCGTTTACGGCGCCCAAACCCGAAGATATTCCGCTGCTCGATACTCATCCCGGCGATGTTCGTGCCAATGCCTATGATTTAGTCATCAACGGTGTGGAAATTGGCGGCGGTTCTATACGTATCCATAACAAGGACTTACAACAGAAAATGTTTCAGGTACTTGGATTCACCAAAGAAAATGCGCAAAGCCAGTTTGGCTTCCTGATGAATGCTTTTGAATACGGCGCTCCACCTCACGGCGGCATTGCTTTTGGCTTCGACCGCTGGTGTGCGCTCTTCGGAGGCGCCGATTCCATACGCGACTTTATTGCTTTCCCAAAAAACAATTCCGGTCGCGACCTTATGGCTGATTCTCCTGCCCAGATTTCGGAAGAACAGCTTAAAGAGCTTTGTCTGAAAATAGTGAGATAAGTTTCTTTTTTTAAGAAGGATAAACTAAAAGCGGCAAATGCGTGTGAAACATCATTCGCTGGGTCAGACTTGGGTTAAGTAATTTGGTTATCAGGTTGCGTCTGTGTGTCGTCATACTGATTAGTCCGATATCGTTATTACGGATATAGGCTTCCAGGCCCTTGAGCACGTCATCACTTACAATTAAGTCGCAGGTTATCCGCATTTCCCCGAATTCCTTTTGTAGATATTCCTGCATTTCATCAAATTTTGCTTTGTCCCAGGGTTTCCGTATGCCTAAACTTACATGGACGCAATGAGTTTTGACATCAAAAAAACGAACAAGATTCAGTAAACTGCTTACGGATACAAAATCCGAATCATCAAAATCAGTGGCATAAAGGATATTACGTACATCTTCTATCTGTTTAAAAGCCACATTTTCCGGAACAACTAAAACCGGATATTTGGTATTTTCAATGATACTGGCAGCAGTATTTCCCCATATAGATGTCTCACTCCTTTTTCCATGGGTCCCCAAAACAATAAGATCAGGCTTATAGGTGTCGCAATACATCAGAATAGTTTCGGCTGGCAAACCACTCATCATCGAATATGATATTTTAATTTCCGTATCGCCTTCTTTTTGCAACTGGCTGTTCAATTCATCTTTCAGTCTGATCAAATCCTTTCTGTTTGATTTTACGGGTTCGGTTACAAATGCCGTTGGATGACTATATATCGGAAAAACGCTGTCCTCGTATGGAACTGCGCCTATTACCGGCTCATAATAACTATTAAACAATTTAATTTGAGCATGAAGTTTTTTTGCAAGACTTATGGCCACTTGAATGGATTTGACGGAATAATCTGGGAAATCAACCGGAACCAGAATTTTTCGTTCTTTTTTTTCTTTTATCTCATCTGGTTTTCGTTCCTCTCCGTATTTTTTCTTGATCTCATCAATAATTTTCATCGCTTTTTCCGCATCGCTTTCGCGGATAAGGATTTTCACCCCGGCAGAAACGTCGGGCTGAATCAGGTTTTCATTATTTAAAAAACATTCGATTCCTTCCGATTCGAGCCGTCCCTTTAGCAAATAAGCACGTGAATAGGAATACGTTGCTACGGATATTATTTTCTCTTTCATGACTGTAATTTTTATTGCTTATACGTAATTTATTATGGAAATGTTTCAGATAGAATGGATATTGTAGCCAAATATTTTTAAAAATACGGAAATCGTTCATTTCTCTATAATCTTTTGTATCTTTGCAACTTATATTTTACATTATGAAATCTACTCATTCTTCAGGCAAATCGGCAGGCGCTTCACGTGGCAAACCGAAATTTGCAGCTCAATCAAAGAGTTATCCAAAACCAAAAACTTACCGTAAGGAAGAAGCTTCGCATGACGAAAAGGATAGTTTTAGTGGCAAACCGAAATTTGCAGCTCAATCAAAGAGTTATCCAAAACCAAAAACTTATCGTAAAGAAGAAGCTTCGCATGACGAAAAGGACAGCTTCAGGGGAAAAGAAAAACATAGTGGCAAAACCATATCTCAACGACAGGATAGCTATCGCACGCGTAAAAGTAGTGCTGGTGAAGGTGCACCAAAGCGGAAATATCCTGAAAAGCCCAGCAAGGAAAGCAGTACAAAAAACCAAAAACCAGATTCAGGACTTACCCGCCTGAATAAATATCTGGCCAATGCCGGCATTTGTTCCCGCCGTGAAGCCGACGAGCTTATCAAAGCCGGAGCGGTATCGGTAAACGGAATTACGGTTACCGAATTGGGTACCAAAGTTTCCCCGGCCGATAAAGTACAGTTTGGCGATCAAACCCTGAAAAGGGAAAAGCCTCAATATGTGCTTTTGAATAAGCCCAAAGGATATATCACCACGTTGGATGACCCTCAGGATAGGAAAACGGTGTTCAGTTTAATACAAGATGCCTGCAAAGAGCGTATTTATCCGGTAGGACGACTCGACAGGAATACTACCGGTTTGCTGCTGTTTACCAACGACGGCGATCTTACCAAAAAACTGACTCATCCCAGTTTCGGCGTAACCAAATTATATCATGTTGAACTGGATAAATCACTTACCAAGAATGATTTTGATAAAATTTTGGCGGGTGTTGAGTTGGAAGATGGCTTTGTAAAATTCGATAAAATGGCTTATACCAGTGAAGGAAGCGGTAAAAAAGAACTCGGCGTGGAAATCCATTCAGGACGTAATCGTGTTGTCCGGCGTGTTTTTGAGTCGCTTGATTATACAGTTGTTAAATTGGACAGGGTTCTTTTTTCCGGATTAACCAAAAAAAATCTTCCGAGGGGAAAATGGCGGTTTCTTACGCAGGAGGAAATCAACCACCTGAAAATGTTTAAAGGCTAAATGGTTACTATCCGGCCCAGTTGCGCATTGATGCTTTGACTCAGCGATTTCAAAGCCATATTTTTTTGTAACAATTCGATAACTTCTTCTTCGTTATCCGTTGTTTTAAATTTCTTGAGATTTTCATTCATCAATTGGGTAACCCGTTTTGCCTTGAATGCCAAAACGGATGAACTGACCGCTTCTTTCAGTTTTTCCTCTTCGGTAGGTACGGTTATGCGTTTACGCTCCCAGTTCTTACTCAACTCATAAGGCGAACTGATCAAATCAACGGAAAGGGCACTGATTTCGCTATCGGGATGTTTCAGGAAATGTTGTTCGTCGGGAATAAAACCTGTAGGAGATCCGGCAAGAAATTCCTCAAATATTTTCTGAAATTCCGGATTCTCAAATTGCAGATCGTCGTTTTTTAAATCGTTCACAATGAATAATGCAACTTTTACAGGAACCGTAACCATTTGTTTATCTTCATTTTCAACTTCAAACCGTATTTCTTTATTCCCATACTGAAGGAGTAACCGTATTAAATCTCTTTCCTGAAATTCGATGTTGCAAGGGTCAATTTCAAGCTGTTTGGGAGCAATATACGTTGTTTCTTCGGGAAACGCCTCCGGCTCGGTAATTTCATGAAGTTTATTAAACCGCTTTCGCAGAAGCTTGTTCAATTCCGTCATCAATGCTTGTTCCGAAATTTCAAGCCTCCCGGCACATTCCTTCACATAAACCGAACGTGTAATGGCATCAGGAATTAATGAAACAGAATTGATGATTTCCTTGATTAAATGGGTCCTTTTGATGGGATCGTTGGCGGCTTCTTTTAGTAAAATATTCGTTTTGAATGAAATAAAATCTACGGCGTTTTTTTCGATAAATTCCTTAACTTCCGCCGTCCGGTGTTTGCGGGCAAATGAATCAGGATCATCTCCACCGGTAAAAAGGACTATTTTTACATTCATCCCTTCTTCTAGTATCATGTCGATGCCACGGAAAGAAGCTTTGATGCCGGCGGGATCACCATCGTATAGAATACTAATATTTTGCGTAAAACGCTTTACAAGCTTGATTTGCTCGGTGGTAAGCGAAGTGCCCGACGAAGCCACCACATTTTCTATTCCTGCCTGATGAAGAGAAATAACATCGGTATACCCTTCTACCAGGTAACAATTGTCGTTGGAAATGATGGAATTTTTGGCGAAATAAATGCCGTAAAGCGTTTTACTTTTGCTGTAAATGTCCGACTCGGGTGAATTGATGTACTTGGATTTTGTTTTATCATCCGTTAAAATACGTCCGCCAAACCCTATAATTCTTCCGGTAAGATTATGGATGGGAAACATCACCCGCTGACGAAAACGGTCGTAATGTTTTCCTTCTTTTTCGATGCTTAATCCGGATTTTTCTAAATGTTGTAATTTAAAAGCATTCTTAACTGCGTTATTTGTAAAAGCAGCCCACTCGTTGCAGCTATAGCCCAGTTGAAATTTCTCAATGGTTTTTTCGACAAAACCTCTTTCGTGAAAATAGGATAAGCCGATGGCTTTTCCTTCGGTAGTGTTTAAAAGCTGATTGGTGAAAAATTTTTGCGCAAACGCGGTAACCAGATACAGACTTTCCTTTTCATTCAATGCCTGTTGTTGTTCCGGGGTCTGCTCTTCTTCCTCTATTTCAATGTTATATTTTTTTGCCAGATACCTAAGCGCTTCCGGATAGGTATAATGCTCATGTTCCATGACGAAGTTGACGGAATTCCCGGCTTTTCCGCATCCGAAACATTTGAATATTCCTTTTGATGGCGAAACATAGAAGGAAGGCGTTTTTTCGTTGTGGAATGGACAAAGTCCCACAAAATTGCCCCCCCGCTTCTTTAGCGATACAAATTCCCCTACCACATCTTCCACATGGGCAGTATCAAAAATCGTTTGTATGGTATCGGGAGGAATCAAGTTGATTTTAAATTTACGATTTTAAATTGCAGATTTTTAAATTGCAAACCTGAAAAATAGAAATTAGCGCCCCGGCAGTTATTTTTCCGCCAAGGCGCTAAAAATAAAAGAATTATTTCATCAATTCTTCGAGCTTCTTTTTCAGGGCATCACCATAAAGGTTCTTGGCAATAATTTTCCCGTCTTTATCCAACAATACATTAGCCGGAATAGACGAAATTCCATAGCGTTTACCGGCAGCATTACCCCAGCCTTTAAGATCGGATACATGATTCCAGGTTAATTTATCGTCCTTTATTGCTTTGAGCCAATCTTCTTTTTTACGGTCGAACGAAACACCAAGCACTTCAAATCCTTTTTTATGAAATATCTGATAATTAGCTACCACATCGGGATTTTCGGCACGGCATGATGGGCACCAGGAAGCCCAAAAATCAACTAACAGGTATTTCCCTTTCAACGATGATAATGATACCGGTTTATCTTCGGTATTGTTCAGGGTGAAATCGGGCGCCGGTTGTCCGACAGCCACTTTTTTAAGTATGTCTATCCGTTCCTTCATCGTTATCACATAAATGGATTTTGAAAGTGAAGTATCAAGCACTTTATCAAACGATTCAAGGTCTTCCAGCGTAAACTGGTAAGCATTGCTCATCACTAACCACGGAGAAAGTACGGTTTTGGGATTTTCCTTGATGTATTTTACCATGAAAACCGATTTTTCTTTATCCACGGTTTCGGACAGAGAGTCAAGCTTTTTAATCATTGGCAAGGCTTTCATCTCTTTTGCTTTCTGAAACTGTACATCAATTTCATCCAATCGTTTATCAAAAGCGCTGACGGACTTCAGGTAAGTCTGATACTGATCCTGGGTAGCCGAACCGGTAATTTTTGCCAGCGAAAGGCTGTCAGCATTCGCGGTGATGGTAATATCCGATGGCTCAACAAATAACTTAATTTTATCTTGTTTGTCGCCAACAGTAATATAGAAATATTCAGGCAAATTGATCTTGCCTTTCAGCGTGAATTTTCCACCGGCAAGGGTAGTGGAATCAATGGTAACAAAGGTTCCGTTTTCACGTTTCTGTAAAAGGATTTTTCCATTGGTAATACCCGAAACTGTTGCATTTATGGTAAATTCACCAGAAGCACTTTTGCGTTTACCAACGCATCCAAACATCAGAACAGAAGCAAGCAATAATACAAGTAGCTTTTTCATTTTATTTTTAATTAATTAATAATTAATTTTTTGATCAGTATTTATAATGGGTCTGAGTATTTTATTTTTTGATTTTTAAGAACAAATATTCAGTTAAAATTACCAAGCATAAGGTAACGATGGAACTGAGAATCACACGGAAAAAAGTGGTAAAAAACTCGCTGAAACGGAACACTTCGATATAAAACAATAAAAAATGATGAATAAGGATCAATATTCCGGCATACGAAAAAAACCACGGGAATCCCATATCCTGAATGCCGGGTTTTACTCCGGATTCATATTGGGCTTTGGTGGCAATCATTTTAAGTACGCCAGGTCTGGCAAAGGCCATCAGTACCGTAGCGGCGGTGTGCATGCCCATCGTATTCGAAAACACATCAATAGTTAATCCTAAACCGAAAGCAAGCACAAGTAAAAGCCAATGTGGCGTTTCGAAAGGCAGAAGCAGGATGAATAAAACATATAAGTACGGATTAATATACCCACCCAAGCGTATCTGATTAAGAACAAATATTTGTATCAAAACCAGAACGAAAAACCGCAAACCATTTTTTAAATACAGGCTATTCATCTTTTTTATCTATGGCTTTATCCTCGAGTTCTTTTTGCTCCTCTCGCATCAGATTTTTTACAATTTCCACATATCCAATGGCATTAAAATCGGTAGAAAATTTAACATCTACGGTAAAAAAATTGTCGCCTTTGGCAATATAAAAATCCTTGATGGTTCCAATCATTATTCCTTCCGGAAAAAGCTGGGAATAACCGCTCGTGATAACGGTATCGCCTTTTACCAACAGGACATGCGTAGGAATTTCAGTCAGAGAACCGATGGTGGCATTTTGCCCATTCCACACCAAAGTACCTAACTGATTGTTTTTCTTTATTTTTGCACTTATTTTTGTTTTTTTATGCAAAACCGACATCACCGAACAGAAATTTTCCGAAACCTCCTTAACAATTCCAACGACGCCTCCGGCAGAAATTACTGCCATATCTTTGGCAATATTGAAGTTGCGCCCTTTGTTTAACATCAGGTAGTTGTTTCGCTTGCCGGTGGAATTTGATATAACTTTTGCCGAAATATACTCATAGCGTTGCCGGTAAAAGGTATCGTTCACAAAAAAGTTATTGGTATCGTTTTTCAGGAAAGCCTTTAATGATAATGAATGAAGTCGTGCATTTTCCTCGGCAAGCTTCTTATTAACTTGTCGAAGGTGAAAATATTCAGAGACGTTATTGGTAAAAGTATATACCGATCCTGTAATTCTATTGGTAGAATTAATAATTGTCGTCGACTGATAGTAATTATCATTAGCAATCAGCGAAAATGCAATTACCTCCAATATCAAAAAAAGAAAGAAAAAATTATGCTTCCACAAAAAAGCAAACAGGTAACGCATGTTTTATAAAATCAGTTTGGCTGTTTAGTCAGCTATCTTATCAAAAACGTAAACTTGTTATAGTTTTTCAAGGCAATACCGGTGCCTCGAGCTACAGCACGCAACGGGTCTTCAGCAACATGAACAGGTAATTTGGTTTTCAGATGAATACGTTTATCTAAGCCACGAAGCATGGAACCACCACCGGCTAAATAAATACCCGTTTGATAAATATCGGCCGATAATTCGGGCGGAGTCATTTCAAGGGCATTCAACACAGCGGCTTCAATCTTGGAGATGGATTTATCGAGTGCATGAGCTATTTCGGCATAATTTACAAAAATTTCCTTTGGAATTCCGGTAAGCATATCGCGTCCATGAACAGGATAATCGGGTGGAGGATTATCAATTTCGGTCATGGCAGCACCAACTTCAATTTTAATTGTTTCAGAAGTGCGTTCTCCAATATTGATATTGTGTTGTTTACGCATATATTCTTCAATATCAGCATTAAAATCATCACCGGCAATTCGTATAGATTTATTATTTACGATACCGCCAAGGGCAATAACGGCGATTTCGCTTGTACCGCCACCAATATCAATAATCATATTGCCGGTAGGTTCCAGCACATCAATTCCAATTCCGATAGCGGCAGCCATCGGTTCATGGATAAGCCGTACCTCTTTGGCTCCGGCTTGTTCGGCCGAGTCCTTAACGGCCCGTTCTTCCACTTCAGTAATCCCTGAAGGAATGCAAATAACCATTTTTAAGGCAGGTGGGAATAACGATTTCCCGGTTCCCGTCATTTTTATCAGTTCGCGAATCATATATTCGGCTGACTGGAAGTCGGCAATAACTCCATCGCGTAGAGGTCGTATGGTTTTAATGTTTTCGTGGGTTTTGCCATGCATCATCATGGCCTTTTTCCCTACGGCAATTACTTTACCCGTATTTCTTTCAATAGCAATGATTGAGGGTTCATCTACTACCACTTTATCGTTGTAAATAATAATGGTGTTTGCGGTTCCAAGGTCCATCGCTATTTCCTTGGTTAAAAACGAAAAAAGTCCCATTTTTTTGATTTAATTATTTTTTTAATGCTTAAAATGTCTGATGCCTGTAAAAACCATGCTTAAACCATGATCGTTGCAATAATTTATCGTATTGTTATCCCTGATGGATCCGCCAGGTTGAATGATGGCTTTTATTCCGGCTTTATCGGCTATTTCTGCCGAATCGGCGAAGGGGAAAAAAGCATCAGAGGCCATAACGGCACCATGTAAATCAAATCCAAATTCTCCGGCTTTCGCAACGGCCTGTTTCAGAGCATCTACCCGTGAAGTTTGTCCTACTCCACTCGCTATCAGTTGTTTATTTTTTGCAAGCACAATTGTATTTGATTTTAAATGCTTTACTACTTTATTAGCAAAAATTAAATCTTCCATCTCTGTAGCAGAAGGGGTTAGGGTAGTTACCGATTTCATTTGTCCGGAGGTTTCTACCATGTTATCTCTTGTTTGTTCAATTACTCCATTCAAAACCGACTTAAAAAGTCTCTCGGGAAGCTGGTTTGATTTCGCCTGCAAAATTATTCTATTTTTCTTTAATTGAAGAAGTTCAAGCGCTTTTTTTTGATAACCGGGCGCTAAAATAATTTCAAAAAATAATTTGTTGATTTCCTGTGCAGTATCCAAATCAATAGTGGCATTGGTTATTAGCACACCGCCATAGGCCGAAACCGGGTCTGCTGCCAGGGCATCTTTCCATGCATCGAGCAGTTTAGCTCGGCTTGCCAGCCCGCAGGCATTGGTGTGTTTTATAATGGCAAAAGTAGTTTCATCGAAATCGTTGATCAGGTTTATGCCTGAATCTATGTCTATCAGATTGTTATAGGATATTTCTTTCCCATGAAGCTGCTCAAAAACTTCGTTCAGGTTGCCGTAAAATATCCCCTGCTGATGTGGATTTTCGCCATAACGCAATGTTCGTGAAGAACTAATACTTTTTTTGAAAATCTTTTCATCTGTACCTTCATTGAAATAATTAAAAATAGCGGTGTCGTAATCTGAAGAAACATGAAAAGCGAGACCAGCAAATTTTTTCCTATCGTTTATTTCCGAGCAACCCTGCTTATCATTTAGCAGTTGCAACAAATCCGGATACTGTGCCGAAGAGCCTACGACCAGCACATCGGAATAATTTTTGGCTGCTGCACGTATCAGGGTTATTCCGCCGATGTCAATTTTTTCAATAATCTCCGCTTCATCGCTGGTATTTTTCAAGGTTTCTTCAAAAGGATAAAGATCAACAATAACCAGATCAATTTCGGAAATTTCATATTTTTTCAGGGTATCCTGATCATCCTTGTTATTGCGACGGGCAAGAATTCCGCCCATAATTTTAGGATGAAGCGTTTTTACCCTTCCGCCAAGGATTGCCGGATAATTGGAAATGTCTTCTACCGGTAATGCTTCTATTCCAAGCTTTTGAATATAATCAAAAGTGCCTCCGGTTGATATGAGCTGCACTCCTAATGAATTTAATTTTCTAATTATAACTTCCAGATTATCCTTATGATAAACTGAAATCAACGCTGTTTTAATCTTTTTAAAATCTTCCATTCAAAATCTTTTCATTCAAATAACATAATCCAACTGTATTTCCGAAATTTACAATAATTTTTTGACCAAATCATCCTTTCGGTAATACCTTGCAATTTTATTAAAAAACGCTGTAACAAACAATTAAATTTCATTTCTTTTTGATTATTTATGTTATTTTTACAAAATTATATTTCTTTATCAGATTAACAAAGCATGTTGTTGTTTTTAAGACTATTTCGCGAAAGTTATTTGTTTGCTATTCAATCTATTTTAGTGAACAAGGTGCGCACTGTGCTTTCATTGCTTGGAATTACTATTGGTATTTTTTCGGTTATATCCGTATTCACGATTTTCGATTCTATAGAAAGCACCATTAAAAAAAGCATCGAAAGCCTGGGAAGCAATGTTTTATATGTTCAAAAATGGCCATGGGCTTTCGGAGATAAGGATTATCCATGGTGGAAATACATGAAACGTCCCGAAGCACAATTGGCTGATATGGAAGAAATTCAGAAGCGAAGCCAGGCTTCAGACGCTTGTGCTTTTGAAGCTTCGGACAGCCGAATAGTTAAATATGAAAAAAATTATATAGAAGATGCCAGCATTACGGCTGTTACTCAGGATTATGATAAAGTTACTTATTTTGAAATTGGTGATGGGCGGTATTTTGTTCCATCGGAAACGGCATCTGGCAAAAACGTAGCAATTTTAGGGAGTGAGATTGTCAAAAACCTTTTCGGGAATACTCCGGCCATTGGTAAACGAATATCTCTTTACGGACAAAAGGTTGAAGTAATCGGCGTTTTTAGCAAACAGGGAAACAATACATTCGACAATTCAACCGACAATCAGGTGGTTATCCCATTAAATTTTGCGCGCAATTTTATAGATCTGAAAAATGAGCGTTCCGGGAGTACTATCGTTGTAAAAGCTAAAAAAAATGTAAGTAACGAAGAACTGATTGATGAACTGACCGGAATTATGCGTTCGGTCAGGAAGTTGAAACCTTCGGCTGAAAATAATTTTGCCATCAACGAAACAAGTATTATTACCCAGGGCTTCGACAGCCTTTTCCGGGTTATTGCCATCGTGGGCTGGATTATTGGCGGTTTTTCGTTGCTGGTGGGTGGTTTTGGTATAGCCAATATTATGTTTGTATCGGTAAAAGAACGGACTACTCTTATTGGAATTCAAAAATCGCTGGGTGCTAAACGTTATTTTGTGATGCTTGAATTTTTATTTGAAGCCATTTTCCTTTCCCTTATCGGAGGAGTCGTTGGACTATTGATAATATATATCGGAACGCTGATAATTTCTTATTCTTTTGATATGAAGCTCATACTTACTCAGGGTAATATCATTTTAGGATTGGGTGTTTCGATGTTTATCGGACTCGTTGCCGGTTTGTTCCCAGCTTTTACGGCTTCGCGTTTGAGCCCTATTGAAGCTATGCGCTCTACTTTCTGATGCTATTTATTTTGAACCCAGCGTTTCCACGTGAATGGTAACTTCTACGTTCGAGATTTGACTTTTTATTTCAGCTTCAATCCTGTCGCAAAGGTCGTGAGCATCTTTAATGTGAGTATCTTCTTGTAATTCAAGATGGAAATCCACAAATTTATAATTCCCGGCTTTCCGCGTCCGCAGATGATGAAACCTAACGAGATACTTATTAATGCATGCCATTATTATTTCAACTTCATCGTTAGTCAATGCCGTATCAACCAACGGATAAAAAGCCGTTTTAAGTAAAATAAATGATTCCCTGAGAATAAAGACGGCAACCATAATGGCAACTACCGGATCGAGCCAATGGAAACCGGTAATCCAGATAAGCAGCAGACCCACGGCTACGCCTAACGAAGTAAATACATCGGCTTTCAGATGCAGGGCATCGGCTTCCAGGGCAATGGAATCGGTGGCCCGGGCTACTTTGTACAACTTTCGTGAAACTACAAAATTGATCAGAGCCGAAACAGACATCACGGCAAATCCGTAACCCATGGCTCCGATTTGCTCATGCGATTTGATTTTCCGTACCGCTTCAATCACTATCCAAATGGAAGCAGCAAGGATTAACAGGGCTTCGATTACTCCCGAAATATTTTCGAATTTTCCATGTCCGTAAGGATGTTCCTTATCTGCAGGAGTATCCGAGATTCTTACCGAGAAAAATGCAATAATTGCTGCCAACAAATCCATGCCTGAATGTATGGCTTCGGATAAAATACTCACCGAGCCGCTCAGAATACCAGCGACTACTTTCATGGCAATCAAAACTGAATTGGAAAGGATGGAAAGACGGGCGGTTTTAACTTTTTTGTTCATTTACAAACGCATCATTGCGCCTGCAAAAATACGAATATAAGCTATCGGACTGCTATTTGAAGAAGAAATTTATTACCAATTATTACCGATTAATTTGCTGATATTTAGATTTATGAAAAGAATACCATCAATCATTTCTGTGGCTCGTCTTTTATTATCACGGGAGGACTTCCTTTTTGGTAGATGGCAATAGACTTGATGTGATGGCGGCGGTCGTAAAACTTCCATTGGCCAACCCAGTAATAATGAATTTCTTTTATTGTAGCGCTTTTGCTCGTCAACTTGCGTTTTTCATCAAAGTATTTGACTTTGATATCGGTATTCCGGAATTTGAATTTCAATCTCAGTGGGGGTATTTCAACGTTAAAATCGCCGATAATAATGACGCAAGGGGGTAGTTCAACGTTGAAATCATCGATAGTAATGATGCAAAGGGGTAGTTCAACGTTGAAATCATCGATAATAATGACGCAAAGGGGTAGTTCAACATTGAAATCGTCGATAATAATGATGCAGGGGGGTATTTCAACGATCAAATCGTCGATAATAATGACGCAGGGGGGTAATTCAACATTGAAATCGTCGATAATAATGACGCAGGGGGGTAATTCAACATTGAAATCGTCGATAATAATGACGCAGGGGGGTAGTTCAACGTTAAAATCGTCAATAATAATGACGCAAGGGGGTAGTTCAACGTTAAAATTGCCGATAATAATGACGCAAGGGGGTAATTCAACGATAAAATTGCCGATTGTAATGACGTAATGGGGGAGTTCAACATTGAAATCGCCTTCGGTATGGATAATGATAAGGGATAAAACAAAAAAGGCTGACATTGTGCCAGCCTTTTTTATTTCAATAAAGAGCAATTACTGTATAATAAGCTTTTTGATAAACTGTTTATTGTTATTTTCTATTTTCAGATAATAAGCGCCCTGGCTGAGTTGGCTCAGGTTGATGCTGAAAACAGCATTGGTAATGTTGTTTTCTTCAAAAACGGTTTTTCCCAAAGCATTCACAACCTTAACTTTTATCGGTTCATTCACCGGCTGGTTGTAGGTAACTTTGAAAACGCCCTTACCGGGGTTAGGATAAATAGAAATATCGGAATTTTCCGTAACACTGATACCGGTAGTAGCATCAATCAGGCCATCTTTTAATGAAGGCATGAAAACTGTTCCGTTGAAATCGCTGAATTCAACCGGAGTAGGCGTGTTAACAAAACTTACGCCGGATACATCATTAGCAATGGATTTGAAATGAAGATTTGTCAGAATACCTTCGGCAATATCAATTCCGTTGGTTTCGGCAGCCCATACAAATGTAAGTTGTCCGGCTTTCGGTGCGCCCATAGTTACTTCGTTAATTCCCTGATACCAGTCGGTAGCATTGCTGAAAGCAAGTTTAGAAGGATCGTACTGAATGGTAAACTGGAAAGAGCCGAGGTTCTGGACGTCGGAAGCATGAACAGGAACGGTTACATCGCTGGTAGCAGGATTAACCGTTTCGATGGAAACCACAGATGAGGACGGATTAGCAATGATCGATTTTTCACCTAAGGTAGTAAAGGAAGCATTGGCATCGCCATAAAGAATACCGTTGAAATTATTGGTAATATCATTACCCACCAGGTTGATGGAAGCCGTGTTGAACAGCCAGTCGCCAACAGAGAAGGAAGAAATGACATTAGCAATACGTTTACGGATTAACAACACATCGGCAGCGGTTAAGGAACCACTGCCATTTACGTCGCCCGAAGCAAGATAAATACCGGTGAGCGGGGTAATGTTGGCAATATGCTTGCGGAATAACAATACATCGGTAGCGGTAACGCTGGTCCAAGGTAAAGTAGTTGTCGGCTCGATAGTGTAAACGCCGTCGGGCAGAGTGGGGAAAGTATAATCGCCGGTAGCATTGGTAGTGGTTGTGCCAACTACTGCGCCGGAATTATTTTTCAGTGTCAATGTAAGTCCATGCAAGGGGCTGTTAGCGGTATTCGGATAGGTAACTTTACCCGTAATGGCATGCGTAGTAGCTACAGAAGGAGGGAAGATAATATAATCAATCCAGCCGGCATCGCTGCCCGAAGAAACGGAATTGTTTTTATAATACGCCCATTTAAAGGTATGAACACCTGCTGTAACAGGATAACTTACCCTTTCCCATGCTTTTTCACCACTCCACTGTCCTTTTTGAACATTATCGATATAAAATCCTAAGAAGTCGTAGGTAGGTTGTGAGGAAACCTTGCGGAAAAAGGAAATGCTGTCGTTACGACCCACGTTATAGGATAACGAGAGTTGGCTCGAAAGGTTGTTGCCAATGATTCCGCTACGTGCACAATAGGTTCCTTCAATAGGATTGATGTTGCTGATGGTCCAGGGTTGATTTCCGCCCGGTACCCATGAAAACTGGTTGAAATTACCGGTTTCAAAACCATCAAAAATTAAACCGATGATGGCATTAAAGGATTTTTGTGCGGAATAAGCGCCGGAATTAGCGATATAGTTTAACACGATAAGCGAATCCATAGGGGCGGCGGGACTAACCGTTACGTTAAAAACGGCATAATCGGTTTCGCCTATGGCAAGCGTATCGAGACTGTGAGTGGCGTTATTGATAGTGATCAATGGATTGGAACAAAGAAGCGTTCCTATGGTATTTTGGGCAAGATAGCCGCCAATATTGGTTGTAGAAATCAAAATGTCGGCAGTTTCGCCTGGATCCAATCCGCCGTTATTGTTGCCGGAAGCATCAGAAATGGACATTCCGCCAACGGTAAGAACAGGTGCATATGCTTTAACCGAGAAATTGCTGATCCAGGTGCTGTCGCCGTTGGTAGCTATTACATTGAAAAGGATGTCGGTTCCGTTGGGAACATTATTGGTAGCGCTGAACGAAAAACCGTTTGCGATGGTAATCGTATCGTTAACATTGAAATTACCAAACATTTCGGTACTGTCGATCATGTGAATGAAAGGAGAATCGGAAGAAACTCTTACCGAGACATTGGTCGTGGGTTGGTCACCGATATTCACCATAGTTAAATTAAGACTGACGGTTTCTCCGGTTTCAAGTTTACCATCACCATTACCAAGGATGGCATCGTTGATGGAATGTTCCTGATAAGCAACCCAAGGTTGGTTAGGCGGTGGGCCGGTTTCATAAGGAGAAGTATAAGCCATACAAACTCCGGTACGATTGTCGGTCCAAACGGGATATACTCTGCGGTTGGTAGAAGTGATGCCCAGGTAATCGCCCATATAACTGCTGGCTAAACCGGGGATAGGAGTGGGGGTGAAGGATACATCACTGATTTTAAAATCTTCCCAGGTTTGTCCGCCATCTCTTGAATTGGCAGCAAAGACTTCACATTTTGTGCTCGACACATTACGGTCGTCGTAAAAAATGCAGCTTAGTGTTCCCGAGGTTTGGTCGCAGCAAATCCATGGGAAATAATGCTGTTTACCGAGTCCTGATGGATCCTGATTTATTTTTGATGGAGCCGACCATGTAGAACCGCCATTGGATGATTTGATCATATACGCATCAATATCCGGTCCGTTATTAACACCCGGGTAGCCAATGTTTGACCAAACGGCATAAATATCACCGCGATGGGGTCCATTGCTAATATCTACCGTCATAGAAGGAAATGAATTAACCCTCATGTTTTTGGAAGTACCCGTAGTACGTATTCCGCGTATATTGGTAATAATTCGTTGGCCTGGAGTAAAAGTAAGTCCACCATCGGTAGATTTTGCAAATCCGAGGGCGGTTTCGTCAGATGGCCATGAATCATAGATGGTCCAAAGGACATAAACTTCACCGTTAGGTCCGGTATGAATATTTACTCCCTGGTTATGGCTTCCTGCATTTACAGCATAGCTAAGAGGAATGCCGGTAGACCAGGTAAGTCCGCCATCTGTCGAACGACTGATTTCGATCTGGTTGTTGTTGGCACCGCCAAAGGCAGTCCAGGCATCATAAACATAGCCATTATAAGGGCTTGTTGTACTATTATCTATCCATAAATGGTTTTTGTCGAGCATGCTGCCTGGATTGGGAGCAACCTGCTTAGCCGTCCATGTTTGACCATTATTGGTGGAATAGGAAACACCCTGGCCATAGTTGTTGTGGATATAGCCAACGTACATTCTTCCGGTATTGCTGATAGCCGTAGTTGGGTCACCCGAATTACTACCACCGGCACCCTGTACTTCGCCACCCCAGGTTGCACCGCCGTCAAACGTAAAAAAATCATTGGATCCATATAACGAACCTACTGGATTTTGCGTAGAGTTGTTAGAGTTGAGTACATGATTTTTATCATTGGGATCAACAAACACAGAATTTTCACTCTGTGTTGAATTTACGGTTGTCAAGGGAACATCTGGAGAATCATCCCTCAAAACCGATTTTGCCTTGATTTTACTGCCTGTAAATGTTCCGGGTTCAACTCTTACATCTGGTGAAACAGGGACTAGACCCAAACGTGCCATATTTTTCCAATAGGCCATATTATCCACCCTGGTGTCAACGGTTATTTTTTTAGGTGGCGCTTTTTTATTCTTCTTCACCGATTGCTGGGCAATGATTAATGAAGAGCTAAAAAGCATTAAAACCACCAAAAAGAATATTGATTTTAATTTTTTCATACTTTGTTTTTTATGTTAATACTGATTGATTTTCATTAGTTTTGAATAACGAGTTTCTTTTGTAGAAATACCTGTTTATTACCTTCCACCGACAAAATATAAATTCCTGACGGTTGGTTTTTCAGGTCAATGGTTTTGTTAAAAATAGTGTTAGCCGAAGTGTATGTTTCGTCAAAAACAATTTTTCCTAACAAATTTACGACCTTTAATTTAACGGGATTTTGGATCTGATTGTTCAAAACGATGTTAAATATTCCGTTTCCGGGATTGGGGAACACCTCAACGGAGAGTTCGTTCACCGGATTAATTCCGCTGATGCTTGATGCTTTTCCGTTAATGAGTTGCGGTTCAAATAAATTGCCTTCATAATCGCTGAATTCGATTTTGGTAGGACTATTTACAAAACGAAGAACAGAACCATCGCTTACAGCAGAAGTAAAGTGAATGTTGAACAGGGTGGCGTCGGAACAAGAAATTCCTTTGTCGCTGGCAGCCCAAACAAATGTAAGCTGACCCGGAATAGTGTTTCCTACGGTAACATCCTGTAAATAATTCTGAATATTATCGACTCCATTAAAAGTCAATTTTGAAGGATCGTACTGAATAGTAAACTGGAAAGCACCCATGTTTTGAATGTCTGATGCATGAATAGGAACAACCACTTCGCCTTTTACAACATCAACCGGTTCGATACTAATTATACCTTGCTGAGTCATTTCAAGTGATTTGGTTTCGGCAGGTATGTACGAACCGTTTGCATCACCGTAAACAATGCCGTTGAAATTTTGGGTTACATTACTATTGCCAACAGTAAAAGGAGTGTTGTTGAACAACCAGTTACCTACAGGAAATGAATTGATAATGGCAGCAATACGTTTGCGGATCAAAAGCAAGTCGGCTGCAGACAGACTGCCGGAAGCGTTAACATCACCGGAAGCTAAATAAATACCGGTGAGCGGAGTAATATTGGCAATATGTTTGCTGTAAAGCAACACATCGGTAGCCGAAACACCGCCCCATGGTTTGGCTGTTGTTATCCCAAGTGTATAGTCTCCGGAAGGAACGGCAGTAAATGAATAGTTGCCGCTGGCATTGGTAGTAGTTGTTGCAATGGTCGTTCCGGAAGAATTTTTTAGGTTAATGGTAATTCCATTTAATGCGGTGTTGGCGGTGTTGGCATAGGAAACCGTTCCGCTGACCGTTTGTCCTGCCGGGGCTGAAGTTGGGAACAAAATATAATCTATCCAAGCGCAATCACTTCCACTAGAAACGCTTTGATCCTTCATGTATTCCCATTTAAAGGTATGGTTACCTGCTGTAACAGGGAATGTGGTTTTTGTCCAATCAGTTTCACCCGACCATTGTCCGATACTGGCATTATCGATATAAAACTTCAGATAATCATATCCACTTTCAGAAGATGTTTTTAAATAGAAAGAAATGCTATCGGCATTGGAAACATCCATTTGTAACGAAAGGGTAGTATTTTGGTTGTTGGAAATGGTTCCGGATTTAGCGCTATAGATGCCTTCGAAAGGAGCGACATTCGTAACAGTCCAGGGTTGATTTCCGCCTTGAGTCCAGGCGAAATGAGTAAAGTTACCCGTTTCAAAATCTTCGACAATCAAACCGACTTTAAAATTCAAAGCAAAGGTATAACTCAGGGTATCGTTGTTGGAAATGCATTGTACATTGAGGTTGCCTGCAATATTATGTCCAATGGGGGTTAACGGATCTGCTGTAAGATTCAGCGACGAAGTAGCTTGTCCACCAGCCGGAATGCCTCCAAAATTGAGCGAACCGTTGTTGATGGTAAGATAAGGATCGCTGGATGAAAATTCGGCGGTAACGCTTGTGGCATCGTATATGCCTTTGTTTTTAAGCATGACATTTACATCCACGGTTTCGCCTGGGTCAATTCTGCCATTGTTGTTGCCTGTAGGATCCGAAATCTGAATGCTTCCTAATTTTATGGAATACGTCGTAACGGATAAACCTTTGATACAGAAATTGCCAGAGTTTTGAAAGCCGGAAGGGTCGTTATAATTATAAAAATCTGTCCATGTACCTCCATCTTTATAAAAACTTTCGCCCGGATTAGCGGTAGACGTTACAATAGTCCGGTAGCTGGCGCCCAACAGAACAGGCACATCGGAAGTCCGGTCGTAGGGAATACCTCCGTCGGAAAGTTGGAGATAAATATAGAAGTCATCGCCTTGGGACAAATTCACGGGAGTTGTCAGGTCAATGGTATGAAATCCGGTATAATCAAAATGTCCGGACACGGAAGAAAGTTCGTTCTGAAGTTGTCCTCCGGTATAGTTGTCATAAATTTTAACGGTATAATCTACATTATTTGTGGCAGTAAAAAAACTAACTGCTTGTAACTGGTCGTTTGCCTGGGCAATAAAAGCATTGAAAGCTTCGGTAGTATTGGGTTTGGTATCGCGCCAGCCATGATAATCGTGATAATAAAAATGATCGTAAGGCATTAGCTCTGCATCCTGAAAACTGACAGCGCCCATTTGAGGATCGTGTCCGCAATATTTGTCATAATAGGAAATCCAGAAAAATCCGTCGAATCCCCAGCCGGTTCCCCAACTGTTTTTACAAAGCCAGGCTCCAGGTAATGGTGCCTGGGTTACTTTACTATCGTCCCAACCAATAATAGCAACAGAGTGATTGGGTTCCATAGTGCTCGTAGGCGGTTGATAATGAGTATATGTGCCAGACATAAACGAGCCATCGTAGCACATACAGGTTGCCATTACACCAAATTCCATAATTTTATTCTTAAGCAGGTTGATGTTTTCGAGATTATTACCCACGGTATACCATTCAATCTGTCGGGGATAATATTTGTGGTAAGAATCCTTGTAGCGTGCTGGCGGATTATCAAACGATTGTCCGTCGATGTCGCGAACAGCGCCTTCACCGCGTGTAAGGTAAGCCGAAGATACGCGGTAATCGCCGCCTTCGTGTACCTCAAGTCCGCTTCCCGTTGGTGGTGTGAGATCGTCATTATTATACTGATTAAAGCCATTCCACCAGTCGAGATGATACTCGGCAAGATTGGGTTCTCCCGTTTCACCGGAAGCAGACCAGTTACCGTTCATCATTAAATTTCCTTCCATGGCTGACATGGTTCCGTGAGTCCAACAAGTACCGCCCTGCTGGTTCTTTACGGCAGATACATAATTTACACCGTTATAATTTCTTAAATCGAAAGAAGCCGGTGGATTTTGTGCCATCAAAAAAATGACGCATAAAAGCAATAGGTTAGTAAGTAGTAATTTTTTCATTATGAATTGTTTAAATTATTTTTCAATGACTATTTTCTGATTAATTGTTTTTTGGCTATCATCAACAGTCAGCATATAAACGCCTTTTGGCTGATTTGATAAATCAATGATTTTAGATAAATTATCGCTAATAGCGACATTCTGTTCTTCATAAATTATCTTACCCAGCGAATTTGTAATTTTAATAGTAGCTGATTCTTTTTTAGAACTGAAAGTCAGGGTAAATTTGCCGGAATTGGGATTAGGGTAAACATTTAAGCCAGCTTGATTGATCTCGTTAATGCCGGGAGCCGAACCAATGTTTCCGTTAGCCAATTTAGGGGAGAAAAGATTGCCATTGTAATCGCTGAATTCAATTTGCGTTGGATTGCCAACAAACGAAAGGGTTGAGCTTTCGGTGGAGGCAGAGGTGAAATGGATATTACATAAAATATTATCGGCAGCATTTATGCCATTAACATCGGCAGCCCATACGAAGGTAAGAATGCCGGGAGTAGTATTTCCAACGGTTACATCGGTAATGCCGGGAAGCCAATCGGTGATATCGGCTAATTTCAATTTATTAGCATCATATTGAATGCTAAACTGAAAAGCGCCCATATTTTGAATTTCCGCCAAATGAACCGGAACAACGATTTCACCCTTAACGGCAGATACCGGTTCGATGGTGATGGAACCTTTTTTTGTAATTTCTGTTGATTTTGTCTGGGTTGGAATATAGGATGCGTTGGCATCGCCATAGAGAATTCCATTGAAATTCTGGATTATATCGGTGGTATCCATCGCTATTGCCGTGTTGTTGAAATACCAGTTACCGCTTGGAAAAGAGTTGATGATATTTGCAATACGTTTTCTGATCAATAAAACATCGGCTGCAGTCAAACTGCCGGAAACGTTAACATCGCCGGAGGTCAGATAAATACCTGATAGTAAAGAAATATTGGCAATATGTTTTCTGTAGAGCAGGACATCGGTAGCTGTAACGCTATTCCATGGTTTGGAAGTAGTTATTGCAAGCGTATAATTCCCGGAAGGAACATCTGGAAATTGATAATTACCCGTTGCATTGGTGATGGAAGTATCCACGATAGCGCCGGCGCTGTTTTTAAGATATACGTTTAATCCGTTGAGAGGACTGTTGGCCGTGTTGGCATAAGTAATGGTACCGCTAATCGTTTTGTTGGTTGCAGAACCAGGAGGCGTAATACGGCTGTAATACACATCTTCTTCTCCGTTTAAGGTATTGCACCAAGCGAGGTTTGCGCTGTTATCATCGGAAATCATGTGATAATAATCACCCATTTTTTGCTGATTGGGCCAGCCCACATGCGTGTTGAATGGCACGGAAAGTTGTTCATCCGGCGACCACGTTTCGCCTTCATCCAGGGAATAGGAATAATAAAGTTGCGACCAGATGGGATTGGATGGGGAATTACGGGTATCGAGCCAAACCACATCAATACGTCCGTTTGGGGCAACCGACATGGTGCCAAACCATTGATAGGTGGTTGTTCCTAAATTTTTGTTGATTCGCCGGGGTGTACCCCATGTTAATCCTCCGTCAGTGCTTTTGTTAAACATCACGTCACAGGGATCGTTATTTGAATTTCGTGCTACCGAAGCCAATACATATACATTGCCTCTCCCCGGTCCGTAGGATTTATCGACGCCAATAAATGCCTGGCCTAATAAACCTTCAGGATTTACTTCCGACCAGCCTGACATATTACCATCAAGGTTTACCTGGGAAGTAAAATCCCATGTAACCGGAGAATTGGGATTACGGGCGGTGGTGGATTTTGTTACCACAACACTACTATAATTGCTTGAACCTACCGTATAAAGTTCGCCATCGGGACCAACGGCAAGTGTGCCCCAATAAGGATCGCCATCCACTTCAACACAATCTTCGAAGCTGGCGCCACCGTTTGTGGAACGGGTAAAATGACCCGGATAACAGATGCTGTAAGAGGATGTCCAGAAGGAATAGTTATTTCCTGTACCTATGCTTCCGGATTTGTCAACAATCATCCATTGTTTATCGCCGCCTTGTGCCTGCACTCCATTATCCCATTCGTTTCCATCATGCTCCATTTTAAAAACTTTGCATGTGTAATCGTTGTTATTAGCCGTAAGGCTGTTGTAGAAAAAATTTCCTGACGTATCCGAATCGAGAACGGGGTCGGAGCGAAAAATACCCGGATTGATTACTCCCGGGAATGTCCATGATACGCCGCCGTTATTAGAATAAGCCCAACCGGCCTGTCTGAAATTACTGCTCACATTATCGAACTGTCTCCAACCCATAACCATACGGTTAGGATTGGTGGGATCAATGGCTAAGGATGGTTCATTGGCTGCATCGCCCAGGATGTTTTGTCCATTTGCATTCACATTAACCTGTGTTGTAAAAATCTGGCTATTTCTGAAGTGGTAGGCTGGAGAAGTTTTTGGATTCACATTGGGAATGTAATTGTCGCCTTTTACTTCCTGGTGCATGGCTTTTTTTTCAGGTTTTGTTACCTTTTGTGTCTGCGCATGTGAAAGGGTTGGCATCAGGAGCAATGTTCCCATCAATAAACTTACTAAATGGTTAATTTTTATCATATTTATTTTGTTTTAACTGGTAATAATTTTATGAATGATGGCTATTGAATATTATTAAAATATTCAATAGCCATCGCTAATAGGTTTTATTTAAAAAACTTTACTTTTTGATAACTAATTTCTTCTGTAGAATTGATTTGTTATCTTCAAGCGACAAAATATAAATTCCATTGGGTTGTTTGCTCAGATCAATAGTCGTTCCCGAAATTTTTCCGGCAGGAATACTGTTTTCCTGATAAACTATTTTTCCAAAAGTATTGGTGATCTTAATATTAACAGTATTCTGTACATTTTTATCCAATGCAATGGTAAACATTCCATTACCAGGATTTGGGAATACGGATAATGAAGATGATGCTAATTCGCCAATGCCGGTTGTACTACCAACGGTTCCGTTAACAAAGTCGGGAACAAACAAATTACCATTGTAATCGCTGAATTCAATTTGTGTAGGATTGTTTACGAAGCTTAAAACAGAAGCATTGGAAGAAGTGGAAGCAAAATGAATGTTACAAAGTGTAGCTTCATTCATTGAAATTCCATTTACATCGGCAGCCCAAACAAAGGTAATAAATCCTGGAGTATTATTTCCTACAGTAACATCCTGAATTCCATTGTACCAGTTATCTACGCCGGTAAAAGTCAAATTGGAAGGATCGTATTGAACTGTAAATTGGAAAGAACCCATATCCTGAACGCCGTTAAGATTAATCGGAACAATAACGTCGTTTTTAGAAACATCAACAGATGCAATGCTTAAAATACCCTGATGATTGGTTTCTAATGATTTGGTTGTCGGAACGTATGAGCCGTTAGCATCACCGTAAACAATACCGTTGAAATTTTGGGTAACATTTGAGCTACCAACGGTAAAAGGAGTATTGTTGAACATCCAGTCGCCAACCGAGAATGAATTGATAATAGCTGCGATACGTTTGCGGATCAAAAGTACGTCGGCTGCGGATAAACTTCCGGAAGCGTTAACATCGCCTGAGGCAAGATAAATTCCGGTAAGCGGGGTAATGTTGGCAATGTGTTTGCGATAGAGCAATACATCGGTAGCCGAAACGCCGCCCCAGGGTTTTGTTGTTGTTATACCAAAAGTATAGTTACCGGCAGGAACGGTGGTAAATGAATAGTTGCCGCTGGCATTGGTCGTAGCCGTTGCGATAGTGGCTCCTGAAGAATTCTTTAAATTAAGGATTAAACCATTCAGTGCCGTATTGGCGGCGTTGGCATAGGAAACCGTTCCGCTGACTGTTTGCCCTATAGGTGCAGAAGCCGGGAACAAAATATAATCTAACCATGCACAATCGCTTCCGCTCGATTGACTTCCGTCTTTCATATATTCCCATTTAAAGGTATGGTTACCGGCGGTAACAGGGAAAGCTGCTTTTGTCCAGGCTACTTCGCCCGACCATTGTCCTACGCTGGCGTTATCAATATAAAATTTAAGATAATCCCAACCACTTTCGGAAGAAGTTTTATAATAGAAAGAAAGGGTATCTGCATTGGAAACATTCATTTGCAACGAAAGGGTTGAGTTTTGGCTGTTGCTGATAGTGCCCGATTTGGCGCTGTAAGTACCTTCGTAAGGAGCTGTGTTGGTAATAGTCCAAGGTTGATTTCCGCCTTGAGTCCATGCAAAATGAGTAAAGTTACCCGATTCAAAATCTTCAACAATCAAACCGACTTTGGCAAAAAATGATTTTTGTGCCTGATACTGACCTGAAGTAACCGAATAATTAAGATCTACAACATTGCCGATGGGCGCGGAGGCACTAACCGTAATGCTGAAAGTGGCAGAAGCAGAAGCTCCGGCAGCTATAGTTCCAAGGTTTACCGATGGAGTATTTATCGTAATATTACTATTGGAGGAAGTAAGATTGGCAAGGGTTGAAAGAGCTTCGGCAGAACCGGAATTGGTCGTCTGAATGGTAATATTGGCGGTTTCGCCAGGATCGAGACGTCCGTTATTATTTCCCAGAGGATCGGAAATGGTCATATTGCCAACCTGCAAAACCGGTGCGTGGGCAATAAGATTGATCGTACTTGACCAGGAATTGGTTCCGTCAGTAGCGGTGATGTTGAAAGGAATAAGATGATTGTCGGGAACATTGGCGGCTACATTAAATCTGAAACCATACGGTTTGGTAATGGTTGTATTCGGAGCAATATTTCCATAGTTTTCGGTGGAATCAATTACGCTTGTGTAAGAATCGGTTGTGGATAAAGTAACAATTACATTATCGGCCTGAACGCTACCAACGTTTTTCATGCCGAGGGAAAGTAAAATAGCTTCGTTATTATCAATTTGTCCGTTGGAATTTCCAAGGGTATCGTTAATAGCATGGGTATCGCAGGTAACATAGGAACCACTATTTGGAATAATAGAAACCGGGAAGGTTTGGGGCAGGCAATTGTTACCTGAAATAATAAGTTGAGCATCACCTACATCGGTGAATGCCGGATCAATTGTAATGACGGCATTTCCGGTTTCATCGGTAGCAGCTACGCCATGAATAACATTATTTTTCATTAATACGCAGTTAACATGAGATACGGGTGAACCATTGCTGGTAACGGTAACTGGTAAGGTAGGAATGCCAAGTGGTAAAGCGGACTGATAGGCTGCCTGAACGGTCATCGGTTCTTTGGTCCACATAGCCATTGCCGGATCGCCAAGTACATTGCAATCGTAAAAACACCAGCGCAAAGCGCCATTTTCCCATTGTCCCGGAGCATTTACCCAGGGAGCGGTCATAGCCTTCGATTCCGAGTGAGTCCTGCCAATACGCAGTAAACCATCGGTATACATAGCGTTAACAAATTCACGTTGTATGTGTATCGAGGGTCCTTCGGTTTGTCCTTCGTTGAACCATCCAAAGCGGGAATTGCCAACAAAAGCGGCTGCAAAATTGCTGATGTTAACCATTTTTTCGGCTATACAATCATCATAATCGAAAGCACCGCATAAACAACCATGCGTATAAACTAAGGTATAATTATGTATTACACCATTTAAATGTGAAAAATTGGCATCGGTAATGTCGCTGTTGGAGAGTTTCATCACATAGGTTTCGTTGGCATGTCCTGAGTGGTGCAGAAAACTTCTTCCCTGATTCAGGTGATTAATCAGATCTGTACCCGACCAGGTGGATACTTCATCATACATTTTTTCGATATTATTATCGGGGGTAATTCCGTCGGTGGTATAGCCGTTATCTTCATGATGTCCGATCAATAATTCGAGATACTGGCTTCCTTCAGTATTTGGGTTATCATATAAATGTTCGCCTGCAAATAGAGGATGAGCCATTTCACCTAAAACCGGAGTACTCTGGTAGGAAACCGTTTTGTTGATCATGTGGTTGAGTTCGGTAAGATTGCTTGCCGTCATACGGGCAACGGATACTTCGGGGATAAGATCGTCTTCTCCTATTTCGCCCCATTTATTGTTGCCATTGGTATTCCAGTTTCCATCAAGGGCTGAAAAGTACAAATCGGAAGGGATATTGTAATCTTCCTGATTACCACCGGCGGAGGTAACATAGCAATAAAATCCGCGGTAAGGGATCTGGTCAACATCTCCTGCAAGCAGAACATGTTCGATGCCATGATTTTGATATTCCTGAATGATATAGTTTCTCATTTTTTCGGGAACATCCTGACCGCTAATGTTGGATGAAATATATTCCTTAGTAACGGTTAACGCTTTGATACCTCTGATTTTGTACATGTCAATCAATGGCTGGAAAGCCGATTGAAATGCTGTTGGGGTGATGATAAGCAACTGGTAATCATCGGAGCGGCTTTTGCGCGAAGGATAGGCGTACATAGCTTCGGGGTTTTGGGCTAATTTGCTTACCGATGTCAAAATTTCCTTGCTTGATGAAATGTTGTTCAATGCGCTGGCGCTTTTACCTTCGTTTTTGGTGTAGATGCGTATGATTACTTTTTTGTAAAAAGTTACAGTTCCGTTCGATGGATTATATTTGACAGGTGTAAAGGCCGATAAACCAAAGGAAAAGCCGTTCATAAACTGTGTGGATAAATGTCCGGTAGAAGTGGAAGGATATTTTGCATTTTGCGAATATACCGCTTCGTTTTTAAGAAAATTTCCAGAACTTCCTTTGGAAATTGGACGAACTGCCTGTTGGGGATACATCAGAAATGTACCGTTGATGGTGGTTTCTTCCTGTCCGATAAATTCGATAGATTCGGCGGATTGACCCGGAGGAAGAATCAGGGAAACACTGCAATAAGGCAAGGCTGGCTCGCCTTCCAATCCCGTTACCAATGTGTTTGGAAACGAGATGGTTTGGTAATTCCCATGATTGGTAATTTTGTAATCATTGAAATAATATACTTTTTCAATGATTTCTGCTTTTAAAATCAGTATGGAAAATACGAATAAAAGCAATAGTAAAGTTTTTCTCATTTGAATGTTATTGTTAGTAATTAATTAAAAAATAGTTAGTTGTCTTTTTAAGGAAAAATATTTCGTACAAGCTGCCAAATTTATGTAAAAGATTCATTGTGTTTAATGTTTTGGCAATATTTCTTTAAAAAAAAACCGGCCCTGAAAAATTTCAGAACCGGTTTGTGAAATGGAATAATAGAAAAATTGAAATATAAAGTACAAATTTACTTTTCGATAACTATTTTTTGATTGGTAATCTTTTGATTATCATCTATGCTCAACATATAAACGCCCTGTGGCAGGTTGCTCAGGTCAATGGTTTTGGAACGGTTATCATTCACTGATACCTTTTGTTCTTCAAACACCACTTTACCGAGTGAGTTTACGATCTTGATATTAACGGATTCGTTTTTGGAATTAAGTTTTAAGACAAAAATTCCTTTACCGGGATTGGGATAAACATCGAGGCTGTTTTGATTCAGTTCGGTGATAGCCGTAGCAGCGCTGATTTTTCCATTAACAAATTCGGGAGTAAACAAATTGCCATTGTAATCGCTGAATTCAATCAAGGTTGGATTTCCGGAAAATGATAAATCCGAAACATCGGTTGAATTGGATGTAAACTGGATATTGCAAAGCAATCCATCGGCAATTGAAATACCATTTACGTCAGCAGCCCAAACAAATGTAAGAACTCCGGGTGTAGGATTACCAACGGTAACCGATTCTATACCGGGATACCAGCTTGATACATCTTTCAGTTTTAATTTATTGGCATCGTATTGAATACTGAACTGGAATGAACCCAAGTCCTGCATGCCGGAAGCATGTACCGGAACGGTGATTTCGCCCTTAACGGCTTCCACCGATGAGATATTGATGATTCCCTGATGGTTTACTTCAAGCGTTTTGGCTTTTACGGGAATATATGAACCGTTGGCATCGCCATAGACTATTCCGTTGAAATTTTGAGTAACATTGCTGTTAGCCACGGTAAACGGAATGTTGTTGAACAACCAGTCGCCTGAAGGAAATGAATTGATAATAATTGCAATACGTTTTCTGATTAAAAGAACATCGGCGGCGGTGAGGCTACCCGATAGGTTGGCGTCGCCGGAAGCCAGATAAATTCCGGTAAGGAATGATATGTTGGCAATATGCTTTCTGTAAAGTAAAACGTCAGAAGCGGTAACTCCGCCCCAGGGTTTGGTAGTTGTAACTTCGAGGGTATAATTTCCGGCAGGAACGGTCGAAAATGAATAATTTCCCGTAGCATTGGTTGTTGTGGTGCCGACAACGGTTCCTGTACCGTTTTTAAGCTTAACAGTAAGAGCGTTTAATGGGGTATTGGCGGTGTTGGCATAGGTAATCGTACCGCTGACATTTGCTCCCGTAGGAACAGAAGTGGGAAGTTCGATAAAATCGAGCCAAGCACAGTCGCTTCCGCTTGAAACGCTATTATCTTTCATATATTCCCATTTAAAGGTGTGATTTCCTGCAGTAACTGGGAATGCTATCCTTGACCAGGGAGTTTCGCTCGACCATTGGCCTAAATTGGTGCCGTCGATATAAAATTTGAGAAAGTCGTAGCCGCTTTCGGAGGATGTTTTGTAATAAAACGAAATGCTATCTGCGGCGGTTACATTGATTTGTAGCGACAGAGTTGTGTTTTGGCTATTGGTAATCGTTCCTGATTTTGCACTATATACGCCTTCGTAAGGAAGCACATTGGTAATGGTCCAAGGCTGAGTACCGCCCTGAGTCCAGGTAAAATGGGTGAAGTCGCCGGTTTCAAAATCTTCAACAATCAGACCAATTTTTTTGGTAAAGAGTTTCTGAGCATTGTATAAACCTGAAGCGATTGAATAATTCAGACTTACCTGTGAATTTATCGGAGCATTAGGACTGACCGTAATATTGAAAATGGCATCCACAGTTTGTCCGATAGCAAGGCTATCAATAGTATAGGTAGCGCTATTGATGGTAATGTTCGGGTCGGAGCATTGGAGCTGAGCCAAAGAATTGGTAATGGGAACTCCGCCGGCATTAGTGGTAGAAATATGAATATCGGCTGTTTCGCCAGGATCGAGACTTCCGTTGCCATTTCCGGTGGGATCCGAAATAATCATTCCGCCGATAGCAAATTGAGGAGCATGGGCAATAATGCTGAAATTACTAACCCAGGTACTGTCGCCATCGGTAGCCGTAACGGTAAACTGTATGCTTGTTCCGTTGGGTACGCTATCGTTAGCGGTAATGGTAAACGCATTGTTTATTGTAATGGTATCGCTTACCGCGAAATCACCAAAATGTTCGGTACTATCGCTGATTTGAATATAAGGTGAACTTGAGGAAATAGTAACGTCTACGTTGGTCGTTGGCTGATCGCCGATATTAACCATTGAAAAATTCAAAGGAGCGGTTTCACCGTTTTTAAGATAACCGTCGGCATTATTAATTTGATGTGATTGATAAACGACCCAGGGTTGGTTTGGTGGGGGACCTGTTTCAAAAGGAGATGAATAGGCCATTACCACGCCCGAACGATTATCGCTCCATACGGGATATACCTTGCGGTCCTGAGCTGTAATACCGAGGTAATCGCCCATGTAACTATCGGCTAAACCGGGGATAGGAGTAGGAGTAAAAGAAACATCGCTCACTTTAAAGTCTTCCCAGGTTTGACCACCGTCTTTGGAGTTAGCTACAAACACTTCACATTTTGTGCTTGAAACATTTCGGTCGTCATAAAAAATACAGCTTAACGTTCCGGAAACCGGATCGCAGCAAATCCATGGGAAATAATGTTGCTTGCCCAATCCTGTGGGATCCTGATTAATTCTTGAAGGTGTGGACCAGGTGGTGCCGTTATCGGTTGATTTAATCATGTAAACATCAATGCTGGAGCCGGTATTGGTACCGGGAACACCGATGTTAGCCCAAACTACATACATGGTGCCGCGGTTAGGTCCGTTGCTGATATCCACTGTCATGGATGGAAATGAGTTAACGCGTTGGTTTTTGGTTGTTCCCGAAGTACGGATACCACGTATGTTGGTAATAATACGGTGAGCAGTGGCAAATGTAGCCCCGCCATCCATCGATTTCGCAAAACCAATAGCTGTTTCATCGGAAGGCCATGAATCGTAAACGGCCCAGATAGCATATACTTCACCATTAGGTCCGGTGTGAAGATTTACACCCTGGTTATGGCTGCCTGCATTAATAGCGGCACTGATGCTTATCCCTTGCGACCAGGTAACACCACCGTCACTCGAATGGCTTACTTCGATTTGGTTATTATGAGATCCGCCAAAAGCAGTCCATGCATCATACACATGACCATCATAAGGACTTGATGTGCTGTTGTCAATCCACAGATGGTTTTTGTCGAGCATACTTCCTGGATTGGGAGCCACTTGTTTGGCAGTCCATGTTTGGCCGCCGTTGGTAGAATAAGAAACACCTTGTCCGTAATTGTTATGAATATATCCAACGTACATTCTTCCGGTATTGCTGATAGCTGTTGTCGGGTCGCCCGAATTGCTGCCACCGGCACCCTGCACTTCACCACCCCAGGTATCACCACCATTGAAGGTGAAGAAATCGTTGGCACCGTAAAGATTTCCTACGGGATTTTCGGTGGAATTGTTGGAGTTCAAAACATGATTTTTGTCGTTAGGATCGGCAAAAACAGAATTTTCGCTCTGCGTCGAATTGACCGTAGTCAAAGGAATATCGGGAGAGTCATCGGTGATAACCGATTTCGCCTTGATTTTGCTACCTGTAAAGGTACCCTTTTCAATAGTAACATCAGGTGCAACCGGTACCAGACCGAGTCGAGCCATGTTTTTCCAATAGCCCATGTTATCTACTCTGGTATCCACAGTGATTCTTTGGGGAGGCGCTTTTTTGTTTTCTTTTGTACCCACTGACTGTGCAAAAAGCAATGAACTGCTTGAAAGCAGGAGTACAAGTAGGATGAGTAATTTGTTTAATTTTTTCATGTGTGATTATTAGTGAATTATTAAATTATGAAAATTCAATGTTACGTGTAACATTGAAAAAACTTTCCAAAAATAGGTAAAAGATTTTATGTCCATATTTTTTTATTTTGGATACTGCAAAAAAAACCGCCTCAATAGTTTACTGAGGCGGTTTTTGAATTTTAAAGATACTATTTATTAAATAGTTGCATGAAATTATTTGTCGATTACTATTTTCTGAATAATTACTTTATAATGATCATCTACATTTAACATGTAAATTCCTTTGGGTTGTTTACTTAGGTCAATGGTTTTGAAAAGGTTACCGGAAATGGAAACATTGTTTTCTTCATAAACCACCTTGCCAAGTGTGTTAACGATCTTAATATTAACAGATTCCTTTTCGGAACTAAATGTTAAAGCAAATTTACCATTATTTGGATTCGGATAGATATTCAAACCATTTTGGTTCAGTTCACCGATTCCGGTGATGGAGCCAACGCTACCATCAACAAATTGAGGAATAAACATATTGCCTTCATAATCACTGAATTCAATGGTCGTTGGATTACTTACAATGGATAATGCAGAACCATCGGTGGAAGTGGAAGTGAAATGGATGTTGCACAACAAACCATCAGCAATTGAAATACCATTTACATCGGCAGCCCATACAAAAGTGATGTATCCCGGTGCGGGTGAACCCACGGTAACGTCGCTAATACCGGTGTACCAGTCCGTAACATCGCCTAACTGTAATTTGGATGCATCATATTTAATGGTAAACTGGAATGAACCCATATTCTGAATGTCAGTTACATGAATTGGAACAACCACTTCGCCTTTAACGGCAGCAACCGATTCGATGTTCATGATCCCTTGCTGGGTAAATTCAGTTGATTTGGTTTCGGCGGGTATATACGAACCGTTTGCATCACCGTAATCGATGCCGTTAAAGTTTTGAACAACATTTGACGTACCTACAATAATCGGAGTATTGTTAAACAGCCAGTCGCCAGATGGGAATGAATTGATAACGCTTGCAATACGTTTTCTGATTAAGAGTACGTCGGCTGCGGTAAGGCTGCCCGAAACATTTACATCGCCTGATGTGAGGTAAATTCCGTTGAGCAACAAAACGTTAGCTATATGTTTTCTGTACAGAAGAACATCAGAAGCAGTAACTCCGCCCCAGATTTTATTGGTTGAAACTTCAAGGGAATAATTGCCGGCTGGAACGTTAGAAAAATTATAAGTACCGGTTGCATTGGTAGTAGATGTTCCCACAACAGTTCCGGAAGCGTTCTTCAGATTAATGGTAATGCCGCTTAACGGAGTGTTGGCTGTGTTGGCATAAGTAATAGCACCGCTAACACTTGCTGCGGTATTTTGTGCGGCGGGGAATACAATAAAATCAATCCATGAACAATCGCTTCCACTTGCGCCACTATTATCTTTCATATATTCCCACTTAAAGGTGTGATTTCCGGCAGTAACAGGGAAAGCCACCTTGGTCCATGGAGTTTCTCCCGACCATTTATTAATCATTGTAGCATCAATATAGAATTTCAGATAATCCCATCCGCTTTCGGAAGAAGTTTTCAGATAGAAGGAAATACTGTCGGCAGTAGCCACATTCATCACCAGCGATAACTGGGATTTCTGACTGTTTGCGATGGTGCCTGATTTAGCGCTGTAAATGCCTTCGTAAGGATCTACGTTGGTAATGGTCCAGGGTTGGTTACCACCCTGAGTCCATGCAAAATGAGTAAAACTATTCGATTCAAAGTCTTCGACTACCAAACCAACCTTAGTGGTGAATGTTTTTGCAGCAGAATATTGTCCGGAAGTAGCGGTATAGTTTAAATCTACAGCTGAGCCAATAGGTGTGGTAGGATTGACTGTAACATTAAAAGTAGCGGTTACAGGAGTTCCCGGAATAACATTACCTAAGGTGAAATTGCCCGAATTAACGGTAACATAATTGCTTATAGACCCGAGTGTAGCAAGGGTATTGGTTGCTGTGCTGCTTCCGTTATTATTGGTTGTAATGATAATATCGGCGGTTTCACCGGGATCAAGGCGTCCGTTGCCGTTTCCGGTAAAGTCAGAAATGGTCATGGAACCAACTTGTAAAATGGGGGCATGAGCGGTAACGGTCATCGTTCCTGTCCAGGTATTGGTGCCGTCGGTGGCCGAAATATTGAATAAGATGGAATGGTTATCGGGAACATTATTGGCTGTCGTAAATGCAAATGCATTGGCGATATAAAGTGAACCGTTGGCAGGAATATTTCCATAAGTTTCGGTAGAATCGCTTAAGGTAACATAAGGATCGGCACTGGAAATGGTAACCATGACATTGGTAGCATTTTCGGAACCTACGTTTTTCATACCCAACGAAAGATTAACACTTTCATTATAATCCAACTGACCGTTACCGTTACCGAGGATGGTATCATTAACAGCATACGTATCCTTGATTACATAGGCTCCTGTGGGAGGAATAACCTGGATGGTATGATGAAACCGATAATAATTATCTTTGGTAATGGTGATTTCTACGTTTGTGCCGGGGAGTTGAGCAGGGAAAGTAACCGTAACAGGAGCTCCGGTTGCGGTAGCTGTTCCAAGAATTTCGCCATTAGCAGTTAATGCAATAAAAGCACCTTCGTTAGCCGTAACTTCAAGAGAAGTTAATCCGCTTAATATAACGGGATCATATTGTACCGTCAGGTTTTGAGGCACTTCGGAATACAGATTTAAGAAGGCATCGCAGTGGGCATGGAAGAGGTAATAAGTAACCTCTTTATTTTCGGTATTATAAGGCCAGCTTGATTGTTGGAGAAAATATTTACCGGCAGCCATTCCAAAGGCAGGTAACATACCTCTTGAAGCAGGAGTAGTTCCGTAAGCAGGCATAAAGTTTGGCCACATGTTATCGTACATTCCCCAAGTATAGGTATCGTTAACAAACGAATAAGATACCTCGGAAGGAGCAATAAAACCGAGAGCGCCGGAATTAACTCCGTTATGAGTGTAACGGTGGAAATTTTCACCAAAACAAGCCGGAGAATAATTGTATTTCCCGGTAAGGCAGTTGATGGAATAAACAAATGTTAAATCAGTATTGGTTAGCTGATTAATATGACTACTATTAAAACCGGGTTCACCCCAACCATCTTCATAACCATGGTCGCGGTGTTGAAGAATGAATGCTCCATTATTGATGGCAGTAACCACCTGTGCAGGAGTACCGCCACTGAAACCGCCTAAACCTTGCGGTGTAGCAGGGATATAACCTAAACCACTGGGTCCGAAATAAGTTACTACCTGATTAGTGTTGGTAGCCGATGACCAGGGATCAACGGAGGGGTTGCCACTATAAACGGAATTTATTCTCACCTGGTCTTTTCCTAAAACATTATGCCAGAATCCACCCACGATTTCGGAGCAAAGCTGGAACCAGCGTTCAGTTGACCAGCCTAAGGCCGTAATGGGATGATGATAAAAATCGGCACTGGTTGGTGGATTTCGTTCGTAATTTAAATCTTTACTTACCATTACCTGTAATTGACTGGCATTATTTGCCGTAATACGTGAGAAAACGATGTCGGGCATCATGTCGTTATTAACATCGGAATAGATATTATCGGCAACGCAATAATTATCCCATATGGGAGACGTAATACTGTTGGTAGCGCTGGTTCCATAATCGGCCAAAAGCAGAACGGCTACTGGCGGAATGGTCCAGGTGTTAAAGGCATTGGTGATATAATTTTTGATGGCGGTAGAAGTGTTTCCGCCAACTTCGGTAAGGGTTTTTATTTGAGTATTGATACCCTGCAGGGTGCGGAATTCTTTGATGGAATCTGCCCATTGTGCAAATTCAGGATTGGTAGGAACAATAATCAGGTATTCGCAACCTGCTTCTTTTTGTCCTGCCATTTCGGTAGCACGTTTGCCATAGTCTATGGTTGGAAGTGATTCCTGATTCAGGATAGCATCCTGGAGGATGGGATCAAACCAGCGACTGCGCAGACGGTCATCGCCGATGTGTCCGTTTCCGCCTGTATAACTGACTTCCACTTTTAAATCCCTGTAAACGATAAGATCCTTGGTTACCGGATTATACTGAAATGGCGTAATGCCAAGCATTACCACATCTACTCCACGGATCTGTGTAGGCGCTGACATCTGCACATATTTTTCGGGATAGAAGGCATTTTTAGTAAAATACTTTGAACTTTTGGCATATTTCAACGGGCTTTTATCGTTATCCCAAGGGATTTTAAAAGCCGGTGCCATGTTCACATTGTGGAAAACCTCGGTACGGCTTGCCAGAATGGTTAAAATAGGTTTAGCTCCTTGTGGGATGGCGATATAACGACCATTTCCCGGTAAATCGGGAGCACCCTCATCGTTAGGCAGGAAACAACCTGAAAGTTCAATATTTTGCAGGCTTTCTCCGTTGATGTACTTCGTGTTTAAGGCAAAATCCGTAATGGAATAATTTACCTGAACACTTGCATTATCCGATTTTAATAAGGTGAAGCCTTGCTTGCCCCAGCTATCGGAATACGTATTTACCGTACGTTGGGCCATTGCCGAAAAAGCAAATAACAAAACGCACACTAAAAACGTGTGTTTTAGTAGAGTAATGATTTTTTTCATTTTTTTGTTTTGAAGTGTATAATAATAAATAGATTTTATTCCGGGAATAGTTATTCCCAGAATAGTATGAAAAATTCCCGGTTACAAACATAAACAATTTTTTAAAACGTTAAGGAATGTTAAAAATATTTTATTGAAAAAATAAGTAAAAATTATAAAACACACAAAATACGCCAAGTCCAAGCCTTTTATTTCCTTTTGTAAATGATAAGGCAAGTAGGCGAAAAACCGGAGATGCCATGCTCTATATCGGAAGCGCTTTGTGCAAATGCCTGCGCATGTAGTTTGGAAGGATTAGCGCCTTGTGCAGATGTTTGCGCATGTTGTTTGGAAGGGTTAGCGCCTTGTGCAAATGTCTGCGCATGTAGTTCGGAAGGGTTAGCGCCTTGTGCAGATGCTTGCGCATGTAGTTTGGAAGGGTTAGCGTCTTATGCAGATGCTTGCGCATGTTATTCGGAGATGCTCGCGCTTTGTACAAAGAGATGAGCGGGTAATTCTTTAGAACAAACGAATTGAAAATTTCAGAAAGAGTTAGGATTAGTTCAATTATCTCTCATAATTTAATGAAACCGTAATTCCAAGTAATTTTCCAGTGTCAGAATCGTCTGTCAGTTCTTCGATGATATTTTTTTCAATATATTCTTTATACTCTTCCTCACTAAATTCAGCTTTTATTGCATCCAATTCTTTTTGGTTTGCCGAAATAATATACTGAAATCCATATTCATTTGAATTAAAAAATGCAATTTGGAACATTGTTGCAATCTGCCGTGGATCAATTTCAGAAATCAATCGGCTGTCGTGGAAAATAAATTTAATATTGTGATTGTTTTGATTCTTAAGCAAGGTCCAATCAAAACAGAATATTTTCACATTATTCACTCCATCACCAGAATCGCTATCAATTGTTGCTTCTATTTTAAATCGGTTTTGATTTTCACCCTCATTATTTTCAATGATAATTCCAGCTGATTTATTAGCATAAAACTGTTCTGCAAATGAACTAAATACTTGTATATTCCGATTTTTTAATTCATCATTTTTCCGTAAATATTCATTGGTTTCTTTATTTTCCTTGGCAAACTCTTCTTTGATATCATCAATTTTACTTTTGTATTGATTCATCAAATCCTTATAACTTTTTAGCTTTTCCAGTTTCACCTGAAATTGGGCATATTGCTCGTTCAATTTTGCATATTCTTCCAACGACCCGGTTGATTTTAACAAATAAAGTTTTTCATCTTCAAGCTGTCCTAATTTTTGAATTTTAGATTCCATTTCAGAAAGTTGTTTTTCAAACCGTTTTCTTTCTTCCAGCAATCGAGCCTGCCTGTTAGTAAGTAGTTTCCGATTAAAGTTTTCAACATCTTCAAATCGTTTCTTTATGGAATCATTCAGCAGAACGTTTGCTTCCTCATAAAGTTTTTTAATATCACGTGCTTTTAAATCTGATTTAATTTCAAGGCTTCGTTTTATATTATTTATTGCCCCCAAAATAACGGTTCTCCGATTTTTTAGTTGAGCTAAATTCAATGATATTTCGTCTGCTTCTTTCTTAATGCTATCATAATCCTCTGCAACCTTGAAATTTGAAATGTTCAAAGAAAACTGGTGCACCCTCTTTTCAAGTGAAATAATTTCAATATCGATTCTTTTACTATCAGATTCGACAGAAAAGAATTCACGCATTACAGGATCTTTCTCAATATTCGACTTATTTTCTTTTACTTTATCCCACTCTTCCTTCAAGTCTCTTTTTTTATCAATTTTTTCAATATCAAGCCCCAATAGGAAACAGTTGTTGAGTATTTCCTGGTATTCCTTTTCTTCTTTTATAAAGCAATTATAAGTATCATAACTTGCTTTTTGAGGGCGGATGAAACGAGTAATAAGAGACCGGAAGGTAAGATATTTGAATTTATCGGGGATATTAAAAAACACTTTTGATTGTAGAAAATCAGTAAATTCGTTAATCTTATATTCCGCATTATTCAATTTTATGATTTTCTGATTCCAGGTATTTCTTGTAATCGTATATGCCACTCCTTCAATTTCGATATCAAGATAAAATTCCCAATCAGGTAATTTTTCTTTCAACTCATTGTTTTCACTTGCCCCCAAACAAAAATGAATCAGAAATACCAATAGCGATTTTCCAGTACTATTGTATGTACCCTTTTTATCTTCAGAAACCTTAATTGCACGGATAATCGAAACGCCTTTCGGATTGAAAATGATAGTATGAAATGACTCCTGATTTGCCCGTAGTTCAATAAGTCGCATTGTGCAATTCTCCTTTCTCGTTAATATCAATTATTCCCATTAAAAATAAAAGGTTTAATGAAAGAACCATGTTATCGAAATTGTGATAAGCCGGGAATTTTCCATTATTTACTTTCTCATATTTAATCCATAATTGATCCACTGTTAATGGTTCCTTCAAAAAATTAAGTAAATAACCTCCAAAGCCGATCAGGGATTCAGAAATTCTAATATGTTTGGTTGGTAAAATCATTCGAATAAGCTTGATTGTGTTGGTTCAATTGGTTCTTCAAAAATGTCACAACTTTCAAAATAGTGAGACATTAAAACTAAAACGGCATCCCTAAATGGTTTTGTATTTTTAGGACTAGAATCATCCCATATTTTTTGAAATAGGACATCACTTCTATTTTCCAATGATTCTGGTAGGTATTCTTTTGCTTTTGCATAAAAATCGGAAAAAACTAACTTCAAATCTTGCTTTAAGAAAGAGCTTTGATAGGTAAAATAGTCGTCAATGATATAGTTTTGCAGATAAGCCACTTTTAGCATCATTGCGTAATAATCCGATAGATTGTTGAATTTTATTTTCTTATCGAAGTTGGGATCATCCGGGAATCGTTCTTCCTGAGCCTTTATTTCGAAATTCAATAAGTGATTAATCACCTCACCAAGTGATGAGATGTCAATATCGGCGATACTTGCTGCGTTTGGTGGTAACCCTCCTAATATATCTATGATTTCACTTTCTGGCAACTCAAGAAAAATGTTTTCCAAATCTTTGCACAAAAAAGTATTAGTCTTTATTTGTCTTATCTGAGCAATACTCGATAATTGTTGATGAATGCTGGGGGGAGCTCCTTTATATTTATCATGAATTACAAAATAGAATTCCCTTATCGGGGAAATCGTTTGCCAAAAAGAAAAAATTCCTTCAATAGTATCATCTAACTTTTTTTGAGCTGTTTTTTCTTTTCCTAAAAAATTTTCTGGAGCATAAACTTGATAATATTTACCGTTTACCTTATTGAATCCATCACATTTTTTGTCTCCTTCACGCCCATGTGGTTTTACGGGTTGAAAATTCCGATCAAAGGACTGCATAACCATGGTAAACAAATCTTCGAAAGCCTGCTTATCGCTACTCAAAATTTTATTTTTGAATAGAATTCTTGCAATGTATTTTTGTTCTCTTGTCATTGATTCGCAAATGTAAAAATTTTAAGTATTGTCTACACGATTTTATTTTTTTTTGTTTATAATTAATATTGCGGTGGTTTATAAAGACGCAAATTTAGAATTATATGCTTATGAAAAAGAAAAAAATGGCATTGTTTTCATCAAAATTATCAATTAACCTGTTGGGTTAAGAATATGCTAAATACAAACACAGATAAATCTATTTGAAGCAAAACAGTTTTAAAAACAACCTATCCGAAGCTTATTTACGGGCAAATTGGTTTCTTCTGTATGCAAAAGATAAGCTATGCCGGTTGTCCTTTATTTCTCCCTTCCCCGGATTCTTTGTTATTGGGGTGTGATTCACCAAATCCGGCAACAATATTTTCGAACACAAACCTGATACGGGTAGCCGGATCGGATTTGAAAATACGTTGTCCTTCTTTGCAGATGGCAATCGCTTCGGTGTAGATGGCATTAAATTCAGTCTGTTGTTCGGCAGTAAGCTTAACGGATTTTTCTTTTTCCGATTCCTGGGTAACATTGGCAGATAGCGCCTTGGTTCCAAAGCCAATGATTTCGTCAATTCTTACTTCGGGTATTCCTTTTGCAATAATATCGGTGCGATAGGGTGTGATGTTGGAAGCAAAAGTATCCACAAACTGGATGGTGGCTTCCTGGTTGCCTTTCTGCGTTTTTTTCATAAATGCATCGTAACCCAGTGCCGTTTTTAATTCGGCAAGCATGGCTTTGTCGTACCGGTAAGCATTGGTAAGACTTGCAAAAAAAGAAACGAGCTTGTTCTTTTCATTGTCGATAATTTCAGTAATTGTCCGGGTAGCATTTCGCTGTGCTGCTTTTTTGTCGTGCGAAAGCAGGGTAATTCCATCCTCGCAACGTTTCTTCAGAGTATTCCCGTATTCGGGGGTGTAGAACGTGTTGTTTTTCCTAAAATCTTCGACAGACAGAAGGAAAAAACCGACGATGATCAGGGTGGCCTGAAGCATATCGTAATTTTGGTAACGGTAAATTCTTTCCATGGATTAAAAAGTTAGTTAAAAAATAAGGCACTAAAGTTACTAAAATAAATCGGGATGAAAACAAAATATTTTTTATAAGGTTAACAACTAAAGCTGTTTATTCCAAGGCAAACTCCATTTCCATCATAATATAAAAGCTAATATCCAAGTTTGTGCAATTAATAATTTTGCTTACAAACAAGGATATTAGCTTTTGACAGAATTTACAAGATATCGCAAGAGAACGTGAAATATCCATAAGAATAATGCTTATACAAACCGAAAATGATATTTTATGGATATTCCATTTGACCAATAAAAATAAAATCAATAACAAATAAAGTATATCTTGTTTTGCTGCGGTTGTGTAAATTATTTATGGTTGTTGAAACAACTTGGACATTTCTTCTGCATGAGCCTGATTATACATCTGGACATAGGCTATGTAAGGGACAAAAATCAACATACCTATTAATAAACCAATGGCCAATGCTTTAAAATTTTTGTGCTTTAAAACAATATAAAGTACCCAAATCAGATTCAGGGTCATAATAATATGACCGATATGTGCAAATAAATAGTCGCCATTCCATGGCAGTACAAACATCGACATTGTTCCCAGGAAAAACGTCGGAAGAGATGTAAGAACCAAACAGGTTGCTTTTTTATTGATCAGGAAGATAATAAAGAAACTTAAATACAAGAAACTTGTCGGTGCACAAGAATTGAATGCAACCCAATCTAACACACTTACTTTTAGCTTCCCTAAAAAGAAAAATGTGCTGTTTAATGTTACAACCAGTAATAATATTGCTAAAATAATTCCAATTATTTTTTCTGTTTTTGATAGATTCATTTTTTAAAAATTTAATTGTTAATAAATAATGGTTTAATCATAAAATTCCTTTATCAAGGCATCCGGTGGCATATAAAGCAGGTGCAAAAATCAACCAATGCCACTTTACTGTCTGTCCATTGCAGTTACATGCTGTTTTTCGGACTCAATGCAACCGGAATGTTTTATGGATTATGAGAGCCAATACAAACCGGTATAGCACATCAGATTGCCTTACAAAGACAATGAATTTAATGATAAATAAAAATGATAAAATGATAAACCGATCCAAGTAGAATTACTTGAATAAAGAAACCATTAGCTTGTGGTTTATTAAGCTAATTTAAGCTAATATGAGTTTAAGAATAGTTCTCAACGTGCTATTAATTAAAATCTGCAGCAAATATAGGTGTTTTTACAAAGGTGATGAAAAAAATTTTTATGTGGGAGATATTTATTGGAGCGAAGGCTTTTCAAAAAGTTTTTTGATTAATAAAAAAGCCTGCCTGTAAATTGCATTATAGGCAGGCTGAAACCCGGTTGGGCGGAAAATGTTTTTCCGTCCGGAATTGTATTCCGAGTATTCGGAATCATTCACAGGGTATTTACTTCTTTAGCAGTTCCTTTACGGCCGCTTCAATTTGCTGATCGCGTCCGGTAGTAACGATTTCCGGCTCGTTAAGCACTTTAATATCGGGTTCCAATTGAGTGTTTTCGCAGAAATTACCATCAGGCATTTTCCATCCACCCATTGGGATGCCAAATACTAAGGTCGGATCAATTTGTGTTTCCCACCAAACAAACGTTCCGGTTCCCGGAACAGGCATGCCTACGGTTTTGCCGATATTTTTCAGTTTGTAAGCAACCGGAAAAAGATGCGCATCGGAGTAGTTACTTTCGTTAATAAGCACAATAGAACCTTTAACCCATTTGTCGAGCGGTTCGGAACCGATATATTGTCCGTGAGGAATGATGTCGATATATTTTTTTCCGTTTAAGAAATCTGAAAGCTGCTCATGAATATTTCCACCACCGTTAAAACGAGTATCGATAATGATTGCTTCCTTGTCAATACAACGGCCAAGAGCTTCTTCAAACACGGTACGCATACTGGCATCGTCCATAGAGCGAACATGAATATATCCGATTTTACCTCCCGAGAGTTCATCTACTTCTTTGCGACGATTTTTGACCCAGCGTTGGTAAAGCAACTCGTTTTCTTCGCCCAAAGAAATAGGTTTTAAAGTTTCTTCCCAGCGGGTTTTGGTAACAGGATCGTAAACCGACAATAAGGTTAATTGTCCGGCTTTGTGATTAAGCAATTGGTAAAAATCGATAGAGTCGGTTACGGCTTGTCCATCAATTTTTTCGATAATGCTTCCTGTTTTTATTTTAGAAATGGCATTATCGAGCGGACCGGCTTGCAAAATTTCGGCAACCTGAAGCCCGTTTCCCGTATAGCTGTAGTTATACAACGCACCTAAAGAGGCAACTTTGTCGGCACCAGGTTTCGATTCACGATAACGGCATCCGGTGTGCGAAGCGTTAACCTCGCCAAGCATTTCGCTCAGCATTTCGGCAAAGTCGTAATTGTTGTTAATGTACGGAAGGAACTTTTTGTACTCGGAGTAATAGAAATCCCAATCGGTGCCATGCAAACCTTCTTTGTAGAATTTCTCTTTAAACTCGCGCCACGAGTGATCGAAAATATAGGCACGCTCATCGGAAGCCTTTTTTACCATTTCGCCGTCTGTTTTTAATGGTTCGGCCTTGCCGCTTTCCACTTCAATCTTCATCGGTTTACCATTGGCCAGCATAAAAAGGAATTTACCATCGGAAGAAAGCTCAAGACTTCCACCGTTTTCAATTCCCAGTTTAGCCAATTGCTTGGTCTCTTTGGTGCGTGTTTCGGTAACCCACAAGTCGTTTCCTTTGTCGAACGAAGTAAGGTAATACAGCTTTTCGCCGTCTTTAGACAGAACGGCATCACTTATCGATGAGGTATGAATGGTTAATTTGTTTTTACGTTCGGTAAGATTATCCCAATCAATAACCACATCTTTTTTAATAGAATCGTTGTCGGCCTTAAGGTCTTTGTCGGCTTTCTTTTTTTTGTCTTCTTTTTTGACTTTATCCTTGTCTTTGTCTTTCTTGTCTTTGTCTTCCTGTTCTTTTAAAAGAGAAAATTCTTCTTTAGAAAGTTTAAAACGGTCGAAAGCAGCTTTAGTAAAAAACATACCGTAAATATCGCCGGTAGCAAGATTACCGCCTTGTTGGCGCATACCTTCTTTGTCGCAAAACCAAATCATCATCTTACCATCCATAGACCATTTAGGATTGTAATCGTCGTATCCGCTAAGGGTAAGATTGGTAATTTCGCCGTTTCCGTCAGCCGAAACCAGGCCTACTTCGGGCGTAAAGATGCGGTCGGCAGAACCGAATTGAACCAAAAACCATTTACCGTCGGGCGACCATTGGTAATACTGATCACCATCGGCATAAGAGTAGTTTTTATCGGCAGGCATAATGGTGCGCGATTTTTTCGAAGCCAGGTTAATTACTTTTAGCGTAGCACGGTTTTCGAGATAGGCTACCTCTTTACCATCGGGCGAAAACGAAGGCTGAAACTCTTCGGCTGGTGTTGCTACAACGGTTTCTTCTTTTAATACCGTAGAAGCATAAAAATAAGGTTCTTCCTTACGGGAAATAGAAACAGTGTAAATATTCCAACTGTTATCTTTTTCGGCAGCATAAACCAAAGAGCGACCGTCGGGACTAAAACTTACGCTACGTTCCTGCCAGGGAGTGTTGGTAATACGTTTGGTTATGCCGCCTTCAACGCTCGATACAAATATTTCGCCTCTGTAAACATAGGCAAATTCTTTACCGTTAGGCGAAAGTTTAGCTTCGCTAAAGCCTTCGTTAACCGGAATAATTTTATCAATTCCGTTGCGACCATCGGCGGCAATGGTAATTTTTACCTTTTGCGGTTCGCTGCCCGGTTGAAGGGTATAAACTTCGCCGTTGAAACTAAAGCAAAGTGTATTGTTGTTGGCGCGCGACAGAAAACGCACAGGATGTTTGGTGAAATGAGTAATTGCAATGCTTTTTGACGGATCGGTTAACGAACTTTTATAAATATTGAATGATGAAGGTTGTTCGCTCAGGTAATAATAGTCGTTATCGTTAGCATCGAAAACAGGATTGCGATCTTCGCCTTTAAATTGCGTTAGTTGGGTATATTTTTTTGAATTGAAATCATATTCCCAAATGTCGCGCGTAATAGACGAAGTATGATGTTTGCGCCAATTGTCTTCATATCCTTTCTGGTCGTGATAAATCAACTTACTTCCGTCGGAACTTAACGTAGCATTAATGGCAGGAACGCTAAGAACTTGCGAAACCTTTCCGCCTGTAACCGGAACGCTGTATAATTCGGGCATTACCGACACCGGAAATTGTGCATTGGTAACCAAGTCTTGACGAGCAGCCGAAAAAAGAATGGCTCTATCGTCGGCCGTAAAGCAACTTGGCACTTCGGCGCTCGAATGGTAGGTAAGTCGTTTGGCTTCGCCACCAGTGGCAGGCATAACAAATACATCAAAATTTCCATAGCGGTCGGATGCAAAAGCAATGCTCTTTCCATCGTGGCTCCATACCGGATTGTACTCGTAGGTTTCGCTCATGGTAAGCGCAGTAGCTGTTCCGCCAGCCGAAGAAACGGAATAAATATCACCTTTGTAGGTGAAAAGAATTGTTTTGCCATCGGGCGAAATAGAGGTATAGCGTAACCATAGTGGATTATCTTGCGCAAAAACCCCTAAGGCAAGCAACATAAAGCTCGCTGTAAAAAGAATTTTATTCATAAAAATTTTGTTATGTAATGTGTTAATTTTTAATATTTTTATCGCTGGTTGTTTTAATTGTCGGTTATCAATATTCTTATTTAAAAAGGCCTCTAAAAATAAAAAAACATAGAGGTTCTGATTGTTCGTCAAAGAAAACAAATAATTTTAAGCATAACGTACTATTTGTCGGAAAAGTTACAGCCCAAAAACTTTTTTGTTCAAAGTCTGTTTCTTATTGAATAGTTTCGATGGGCAAATTAAAATGCAAAACCGTTATAAAACTCCAGGAGGTTTTACAACGGGTTCAAAGAAATATAGCTTTATAGAATGCAATAATAAAAAATTTATACCATGAATATTTCAAACACAGAATCTGTAGCTTTCGGCAACCAAACACTGATGCCGGTCCTTTTTCTTGGGCATGGCAGTCCCATGAATGCCATCGAAGAAAATGCTTTTGCGGAAGGATGGAAAATAGCAGTGAAGAAACTCCGTAAACCCCGTGCCATCCTTTGCATTTCGGCACATTGGGAAACCAAAGGCACTTTGGTAACGGCTATGGAAAAACCTCCAACCATTCACGATTTTGGCGGCTTTCCCGATGCATTATTTGCCGTACAATATCCTGCCCCCGGGAGCCCTGCCCTTGCCCGGGAAATCTGCGAGTTAATCAAACAAACCGAAGTAAAACCGGATCTGTTGTGGGGTCTCGACCATGGCACATGGAGCGTGATAAAACACATGTACCCGGAAGCAGATATTCCTGTAGTGCAATTGAGCCTTGACAGGTTTCAACCACCCCAATACCACTATTCGCTGGCTAAAGAACTTGGGGCGCTTCGCCGGGAAGATGTGCTGATTGTTGGAAGTGGTAATATGGTTCATAACCTCCGCTATGTTGACTGGCGAAATCCGGAAAATGGATATGAGTGGGCTGTTAACGCTAATGCCCTGTTGAAAAAATACATCGCTGAACATGAGCATGGGAAATTGATAAATTATAATTCCCTGGGCAGGGATATTGCCATGGCCGTGCCTACGCCCGAACATTTTCTGCCCATGTTGTATATCCTTGCTCTGCAACAGGACAACGATAATCTTACTTTTTTTAATGACGAAGTGGTAATGGGGTCTTTGTCCATGACGTCCTTCCGGATTGGTTGATAGTTGTTAGTTGATAGTTGTTAGTTGATAGTTGATAGACATTCCATGTTTTGGTATCTTAAACATTGTTTTGTTTTTTTCAAATATTAGGAAGTTATAGATTTACTTTTATTAAACATGGAATGTCCTTCAATCGTCCATTAAATAAAGCTCTCGTTTTCTCGAATATGGGAGGTTATAAATTTTCATTAACTAAACATGGAAAGTCTTTATCTTTTATCAGATAAAAAAGGAATCCGTTACCTGATGCCTGTTTTATTTCTACTTTTGCATGTTCTTAAAATTTAGCAATAATGCGAAAAAAAGTTGATTTTTTGGTCATAGGTTCGGGCATAGCCGGCTTGAGTTATGCCTTGAAAGTGGCTAATTATGGTTCGGTTTGCCTGATTACCAAAGCCAAAGCCGAAGATACCGCAACCAAATATGCCCAGGGCGGTATTGCCGCTGTAACATATACTCCCGATACTTACGAAAAACACATCCGCGACACCATGATCGCTGGCGACGATCTGAGCGACGAAAAGATTGTCCGTCTTACCATCACCGAATCCACCGAAAGGGTAAAAGAATTGATTGGCTGGGGCACCGACTTCGACAAGACGGCTACCGGCGAATATGAATTAGGTAAGGAAGGCGGGCATTCCGAGTTCAGGATACTTCATCATAAGGATCAGACAGGGCTCGAAATCGAAAGGGTGCTTTTGAAACAGGTGCGCCAGCATCCCAACATCGAAATATTGGAAAATCATTATACCGTAGATATTATTACCCAGCATCATCTTGGAATAGAAGTGAACCGCCGTACACCCGATATTACCTGCTATGGCGCGTATATCCTTAATCGTTTGACCCACGAAATAAGCACCATTATTGCCAAAACAACCCTGATTGCCACCGGCGGTTGCGGTAATGTTTACCTATCCACCACCAATCCACCTGTTGCTACCGGCGACGGAGTGGCTATGGTTTACCGTGCCAAAGGAACCATTGCCAACATGGAGTTTATCCAGTTTCATCCTACATCCCTTTACAATCCCGGCGAAAAACCATCCTTTCTCATCACCGAAGCGCTACGTGGTTTTGGCGGTATCCTTAAGACTTACGATGGTAAAACGTTTATGGAAAAATATGACGACCGGGGTTCGCTTGCTCCGCGCGATATCGTAGCCCGTGCCATCGACAACGAACTTAAAATTAGCGGCGAAGACCATGTTTACCTCGATTGCCGTCATCTGGATAAAGAAGAACTGATTGATCATTTTCCTACCATCAATGCCAAATGCCTGAGCCTTGGCATAAACTTTACCAAGGATATGATCCCTGTGGTTCCTGCAGCCCATTATTGTTGTGGTGGAATTAAGGTGGACGAATATTCGCGGAGTTCCATACTGAATTTGTATGCTTCGGGCGAATGTTCCAGCACCGGCTTGCATGGCGCTAACCGTCTTGCTTCAAATTCATTGCTCGAAGCGCTCGTTTTTTCTCATCGTGCCAGTTTAGATGCCGTTGAAAAGATAAAACGCATCAACTGGTGCGATGAAGTGCCCGACTGGAACGCAGAAGGCATGGTGCTGAATGAGGAAATGGTGCTAATAACCCAATCCCTTAAGGAAGTACAAAGCATTATGACCAATTACGTGGGTATTGTCCGCTCCAACCTCCGTTTGAAACGGGCGTTCGATCGTTTGGATATCATTTATTTGGAAACCGAAGCCCTTTACCATAAATCCATACTCACGCCTAAACTCTGCGAACTCCGTAATCTGATCAATATCGGCTATCTGATTATCATCATGGCAATGGATCGCAAGGAAAGCCGGGGTTTGCATTATTCGCTTGATTACCCAAGAGCAATCGGAAATAAATAACAATTACGAATTACGATTTACGAATTACGATTTGACTGAGAGACATTCCATGTTTATTGAAAGTAAAATAAATTACGAATTATGAATTACGAATAGCCAACAGCCAATAGCTAACAGCCAACAACTATTACGAATTACGATTTGACTGAGAGACATTCCATGTTTATTGAGAGTAAAATAAATTACGAATAGCCAACAGCCAACAGCTATTACGAATTACGATTTACGAATTGACTGAGAGACATTCCATGTTTATTGAGAGTAAAATAAATTACGAATTACGAATAGCCAACAGCCAATAGCTAACAGCCAACAGCTATTACGAATTACGATTTGACTGGGAGACGTTCCATGTTTATTGAAAGTAAAATAAATTACGAATAGCCAACAGCCAATAGCTAACAGCCAACAACTATTACGAATTACGATTTGACAGAGAGACATTCCATGTTTATTGAAAGGAAATCCATCATTCATTATCTTTGCAAATGCTGAGATTAATTTTAGAGGTATTAAAACATGGAATGTCTATGAACAACGAATTACGATTTGACTGGGAGACATTCCATGTTTATTGAGAGTAAAATAAATTACGAATTACGAATGGCCAACAGCCAATAGCTAACAGCCAACAACTATTACGAATTACGAATTGACTGAGAGACATTCCATGTTTATTGAAAGGAAATCCATCATTCATTATCTTTGCAAATGCTGAGATTAATGTTTAAAGTATCAAAACATGGAATGTCTATCAACAACCAACTAACAACTATCAACTATAATGCAGCAGACATCTATTTTAGTAATTTACACCGGCGGAACCATCGGAATGATGCAGGATGAAGAATCGGGCTCGTTGCAGCCTTTTAACTTCGAGCATCTTTACGAGCATATCCCCATCCTTAATAAATTTCATTATAAAATAGGATTCCACAACTTCGATCCTTTGCTTGATTCATCCAACATGAATCCTTCCTTTTGGATAAAGCTGGCCGAAATTATTGAGGAAAACTACCAGAAATACGACGGTTTTGTGGTACTTCATGGTACCGATACCATGTCGTATACCGCTTCCATGCTCAGCTTCCTGCTTGAAAACCTGAACAAGCCCATCATCTTCACCGGTTCGCAACTTCCCATTGGAATGATACGTACCGACGCCCGCGAAAATTTTATCAACAGCATAGAAATTGCCGCCGCCAGTGAAGAGGAAACGCCAATAGTTCCCGAAGTGGCCATTTGTTTCGAAAATAAACTTTACCGTGGCAACCGTACCAGCAAGTATACCGCCGAAAATTTCAATGCGTTTCTTTCGGGCAATTATCCCCTGTTAGCCGAAGTTGGCGTTCACATTAAATACAACCGGAGTCAAATTCTCCGGCCGAATTTTAAAAACCTTAAGGTTCATAAAACCTTAGATACAAATGTGGCTATTCTTAAACTCTTCCCCGGCATTTCGGAAACGGTGGTTAAGTCGCTGCTTCAAACGCCCGGACTCAAAGCGGTGATCCTTGAAACTTTTGGCTCGGGCAATGCGCCTACCGATAAATGGTTTATTGATGCCCTCGAAGAAGCCATCCTTGGCGGAAAGATCATTTTTAACGTTACCCAGTGCAAAGGCGGTTCGGTGGAGATTGGAAAATACGAAACCAGTGTGGATTTAGGTAAGATAGGCGTGATTGGCGGTTATGATATCACTACCGAGTCGGCTGTTGCCAAACTGATGTTCCTGCTTGGGCAGGATTTACCCACCGAAGAAACCAAGCGTCTGCTCCAGGTTTCCCTTCGCGGTGAAATGACGGTGTAAAGGATTTTGTTATTATTCATCAATAGGGCTTAAACCCAATAGGGCTTGCCAAGCCCTGTTGGATTTTTGGTTTAATATCAAATTTCCAGCGACATGCCCTTAAAAAATTTATTTCAGAACCAAGGGAATGTTACGTTATCATTAAAAAATAATTTTAGCCTATAGTTGCATGCGAATGGGTGGTAAAAAAATAATTTTAGTTCCAAGTTGCCGGTAAAGGGGCTATAAAAAATATTTTTTGAAGTATAAACAAACCCCGAAGGTTTGCCAAACCTTCGGGGTTTTTCTGAATAGGATTCAACAAATAAATAACTTCCCTTTGATTTTTTCAGCAATTCCATTTGGGATTAAAAATCATTTGGTATTTATGCAAATGTTCGTAATTTTGCAGTCCTTTTAATGGAGAGATGGCCGAGTGGTCGAAGGCGCACGCCTGGAAAGTGTGTAATCGCCAAAAGTGGTTCATGGGTTCGAATCCCATTCTCTCCGCCAAACCCACCGGAAGGTGGGTTTTTTTATTTCCAAACACGGAAGACCTGGGTTCAAATAAATTTTGAATTTCACTGCTGTTATTTGAAAAAAATTGTAGTTTTGACGAAATTTTAATTATAAAATCATAATCATGCAAGTTCCTGAAAATTTAAAGTATACCAAAGACCACGAATGGTTACGGGTAGAAGGTGAAGAGGCTTTTATAGGCGTTACCGATTTTGCGCAAAGCGAATTGGGCGATATCGTTTTTTTAGATGTTACTTCAGTAGATGAAACACTGAAAATAGGTGAAGCTTTTGGAACCATTGAAGCCGTAAAGACTGTTTCGGATATGTTTATGCCTGTTTCGGGCGAAGTACTCGAATTTAATGATGAACTGGAAGTTGAACCGGAATTGGTGAACCAGGATCCTTATGGTAAAGGTTGGATTATTAAAATCCGTATCAGCAATGCTTCAGAAGTAAAAGAATTGCTCGACGCTGCCGGATATAAAAAACTTATCGGTGCATAAATTCCGGAATTTTATTCCTGCCATTCTCTGGTTTGGATTTATTCTGCTGCTTATCGGGCTTCCGGGAAATGATTTTCCCAACCTTAGTTCGTTTTGGATTCGTTTTCATCCCGATAAGTTAGTTCATATTTTTTTATGGTCGTTTTTAAGCATGTTTCTTATAGCCGGTTTTTATCGGAAAGATACAAAACCGGCTTTAGGAAATGTGTATATCTGGCTATCATTTTTCCTTTGCATATTATACGGCGGACTTACCGAGATCCTTCAAGCCTACATTTTTATCGGTAGAAGTGGCGATATTTATGATTTTATTGCCGATGGTTTAGGAACTTTCTTAGGTTTGTTTTTATTCCGTATGTTCTATTTCAGACGGTTTCAACAAGCTTCCCATAAATAATCTTATCGTCGCCCGCATCATAAAAATCCTTGATCTGGGCTTCTTTTACAAAACCATTTTTTTCATAAAATTTTTGGGTAGGCAAATATTGCTTTCGTCCCGACGTTTCGGCATACATCTTAGTTCCTCTCATTTTTTTGATCTCAGCACAGGTTTCGGAGATTAATTCTCGACCAATGCCTTTTCCCCGGAAATCATTGTGCATAACGATCCAATATAAATCGAAACTGGTTTTTGTACAGGGAATGGGCCCAAAACAAGTATAGCCTACCGTGGTTCCGTTCAGCTCGGCAAAAACGAAGAAATAACCGCTTTCCGGGCCTTTTGCCAGGCATTCTTCCACCAATTCCACTGCCACATCTACCTCGTCGGGATAGAAAAAACCTGAGGATTCGGCCATTTCTCTTGTTCGTTTAATATCTGTTTCGCAGGGCAGGAAACGAAATGTCAAATTTTTCATTCAGATTTATTTGATTAAGGCATCCGAAACGATGCGGGACAAAACGTGTTTAAAATCAATTCCGGCTTTCTGTGTGGCCGCAATAAATCCGCCGTCGGGTGCGATGCAGGGATTGGTGTTTATTTCCAAAACATATGGATTCCCTTGCTCATCCACCCGGAAATCTACCCTCGCATATCCTTTCAGATGAAAAGCTTTCCAGCAAAGCCGGCAGATTTTATGAAGCCGGTGGTAGAGTGGATCATTTTCTGGCAAGGTATCAAAAGAGCGAACGGTATGATGAAATTCAAAGGACGATTCATCCCATTTTGAGCGGTAACCAACGATTTTTAATTTATTTTCGGGAAAACCGGTAAACAGGATTTCGGCAAGCGGAAGGATCTGCGGCTCGATGGCTCCGCCAAGCATGGAAATGTTAAACTCCCGTCCGGCAATATACTGCTCGGCAAAAACAGGAGTCCCGTTTTGCAGATTCCTTTGCAGTATTTCTTTTATTTCCTCCTTTGCGGATAATAACTTTACCTTTTTTTCATCCATACCAGCCGAAGCATGTTCCATCAGCGATTTAATGAGGAATTGCTCGCCGGGGTTTATTTCAATGGTATCAATATTTCCAGTATCTATCCATCCGGGTGTGGGTATATCATGAAAACAGAATAATTTTTTGGCGATAATTTTATTGGAAGTTACATAGGTGGCTTCTGCCGAACAACCTGTAAACGGAATTTTAAGGTGTTCGAATACTGCCGGGGCAAAATGAATAAGGCTACCCGAACCCTGAATGCTTTCGACGAGGTTAAAAATAAAGGCAGGCTTTATTTCATTGATTCGAAAAATATTTTCGGGGATAGAAAATACAAAAGGGAACATAACCGTATCATAACCGGAATTTTGCAATTCTTCCGAAACAAAAGCGGCCTGCTGAAGCACATCCTGTTCGTCGGGCGGAGCTCCCGGTGGTACTTCGCTATGGAAAATGATAACCCGCTGTTTTTCCATCGTTGTTATTTTAAACGTTTCAATGCCGATTCCATTATCCAGGCAATCAATTGCTGATAACTAATATGGTGTTTATAACCGATTATAGGCAGATCGGAATCTATGGGATGTAGTCCGGCAAGCGGGTTGACCTCAATAAAATTGACAGTTCCTTTATCGTCCATTCTTACATCTACTCGTCCGCCATCGCGGCAATTCAATCCTTGCCAGGCTTTTACGGCAAGCTGTTCACATTTTTCAGTTACTTCTTTTTCCGGAACGGCATAATCCATCATCTCGTGATAATTCGATTTGTTTTCGTAGGAATAAAAATCCTTTGCCAGGGGCTTAAAAATGACTTCCATCGTACCCAGGGCACGGGCATCTTTTCCTGTTCCTACCACTCCGACGGTAAATTCCCTGCCCGGCAAAAAAGTTTCCACCAAAACAGCCTGATGATATTTCTGAAGTAGTTCTATGCAAGTTTGTTTCAATTCCAAGGCATTGTTGATTTTGGAACTGGCATTGATGCCTTTTCCGGTTCCTTCGGCTACGGGCTTGGCAAAAAGCGGGTACGGAAGTTTTATGTTATCAATATCTTCGGACGATTCAACAATGCAAAAATCGGGAGTAGGTAATCCCCAATCGCGTATAACATGTTTTGTCATCCCTTTATCGAGGGTCAGCGAAAGCACCATCGGATTGGAAAAGACGTATGGAATTTCGTAAATATCCAAAATGGCCGGGACCTGGGCTTCACGAGCCGAACCGTGTATGCCTTCGCAAATATTGAAAACCAAATCCCAGCGCTTGCCATTAGCTAAATGATTGAGAAGGTGTTTCACATTGCCGATTCTCTCCGTTTGATAACCCAGATTTTTTAATGCCTGTTCGATGCCGGTGATGGTTTCTTCTTTATCAAATTCAGCAGCTTCTTCTTCCGAAAGACCTTCGGCAAGATAATCGGATTTTAAATCATAAGTGATGCCAACGATCATATTCCGGTGGATTTACAGTAATCGGGATAACGAAAGATATGTCCTTCATAATTTTTCAAAATCACGTCGTCGCCTTCCCTGCCCATGTAATATTCGGGTAAAAGTGGAATTTTTCCTCCGCCACCGGGGGCATCGATTACGTAATTAGGAACGGCATAACCGGTAGTGAAACCGCGTAATCCCTGTATGATTTCCAACCCCTTTTCCACCGGTGTACGGAAATGCGACGAGCCAAGGATGGGATCGCACTGGTATAGATAGTACGGACGTACTCGTATTTTTAGTAAGCCATGGACCAATCGTTTCATGGTTTCCACATTATCGTTGACTTCCTTAAGCAGTACCGTTTGACTTCCTAAAGGGATTCCTGCATATGCCAGCCGGGCACAGGCTTCGGCAGTCTCGGGAGTGATTTCGTCAGGGTGGGTAAAATGGATACTGAGCCAGAGTGGATGGTATTTTTTAAGCATATTGCACAAGGCAGGCGTGATACGTTGAGGCAATACCACTGGTACTTTGGTCCCGATCCGGATAAATTCGACATGTGGAATTTTATGCAAACGCATCAGGATATGTTCCAGAATATCATCAGGCATGGTTAACGGGTCGCCACCTGAAAGCAAAACATCACGTATTTCCTGATGATTTTCAATATAATGAAAAGCTTCTTCCAGATTCTGAAGTGAATAATGACAGGTGTCTTTTTTAGCAACCAGGTGTGAACGTGTGCAATAACGGCAATAGGTTGAACAAAAACCTGTTATTAAAAATAAAACCCTGTCGGGATAACGGTGGACAAGGTTTGGACAAGGACTATCGTGCACTTCGTAAAGTGGGTCGGACGCCTCGCCTTTACTTACGATAAATTCATCTATGCGGGGAATAACAGTCTTCCGCAAAGGCTGATCCATAGTATCTTTTTCGATTAAACTCAGATAATATGGGGTGATTTTAAAAGGTAATACATTTTGATTTCCTTCGCAGGTACTGCTTTCCCGTTCCGTGAGCGACAAAAAATTCTTTAGCCGTTCGGCCGAAGTGATAGCATTGGCTATCTGCCAATGCCAGTCGTCCCATTCTTGTTCGGAAGTATTCGGAAAATAATGTTTGAGGAATTGAAGTGATTTGTCGCTTATGATTAAGCGTTGTTCAGCGTTGGCAATAAAGTTTTGTTTACCATTGGGTTGATTGATGAGGAAATGTTTTAAGGTCGTTTTCGGACTTGGAGGCTCTTCTTCTCCTATGCATTCGTTATCGGTATTGCAGAGCACCGTTTCAGTAATTTTTTCCATTATTATTTAAAATTTATTGGCTGTTTTAACGTCTGTTTTAAAAAAATATTTTACGATTTAACATGATTTTAGTTTTTGATCACCAGATTGCCTTTTGAATCAAATAGCAATTCCAGTTCGTTCCAATCGGGATCGTAGACAAACACCTGATATTGTTTGGTTTTAGGGGTGATTATCACGTTGATGTTGCCGGTCTGCCAGTCTTTAAACTGACTTTTCTGAAGCGAATTTTTTATTATTGCCGGAAGTTCGTTATCCTCAATGGCATATTCCGACCATGCCCATTTACCGGAAGGCGTAAAATAAGCATAATAATAATCTCCCTCCAGACTGAAAGAAACCTTGAAATAACTGCCTTTCTTCGTCCATTCCACATCCATGCTCTTGACGTACTTTTTATTAAAAGCATTGCGCACAGGCATAGGTATTTGCTGTTGCTTAACTTCCTGCGAAATGATGGGTTGAAAAGCAAAAGCAAAGACAATGACAAACAATAAAAATTTTCGTTGAAAAGAAAATTTATTAAAATCCATGATATTTAATAGTTTAGACTTATGATACTCAAAGTTTGTTCTTTTTGAAAAAGAGCACGAAAATAAATCTATTTTAAGCTCGCTGATTCAAAAAAATTAAAAAAATTTATTACCAGATAATAAACTGAAATTCAAATTGATAGATTGCGATTGTTCATAACCGGCAAAAACAGCGCTAAAAATCAGTCTTTAGGCGGAAGATTAAAAAAATCGAAGACCGTTTTTCCTTTTACGTTGCCTATGGCATCCTGAAGCTCTGCCAGCGAAGTCGATTTTATATTATTTACGGATTTAAAACGGATAAGTAGTTGGTTAGTAAGCGTTTCTCCAATTCCTTCAATATCTGTAAGTATGGATTTAATCGCCGCTTTTCCGCGTTTTTTCCGGTGATGGGTAATGCCGAAACGATGAGCCTCATCGCGGCATTGCTGGATTATTTTCAAGGTTTCCGATTTTTTATCGAGGTAAAGTGGAAACGAATCGCCTGGAAAATAGATCTCTTCCAGCTTTTTGGCAATGCCGATAATATTGATTTTGCCACGCAAGCCGAGTTTTTCGAGGCTGGTAAGGGCAGAACTTAACTGTCCTTTGCCTCCGTCAACAATGATCAGTTGAGGAAGTGGCTTTTCTTCCTCCAGCAGTCGTTTGTAACGACGGAGGATAACTTCCTCCATGGAAGCAAAATCATTGGGACCCTCCACCGTTCGGATGTTGAAGTGGCGGTATTCTTTTTTATCGGGTTTGGCATTGACAAAGCAAACCATGGCGGCAACCGGAAATTCGCCCTGGATGTTTGAATTATCAAAACATTCGATGCGAACAGGAGGCTCTTTCAGGCGTAAATCCTTCATCATCTGATCAAGAATTCGGCGGCTGTGCCGTTCGGGATCAACCAGTTCCTTTTGTTTTTCTTTATCTAAACGATAATATTTAGCATTACGTTCCGAAAGGTCGAGCAGTTGTTTTTTATCGCCCCGCTGGGGAACGGTTAAGATGACCTTTGGAAAATCAATGTCCACATCAAATGGAATAATGATTTCATCTGATTCGCTGGAAAAACGCTGGCGAAGATCCATGATGGCAATGGCAAGCAATTCTTCGGGAGTTTCGTCGAGTTTTTTACGCAGTTCCACGGTATGCGACTGGACCACTGAACCACTGATTACCTTCATGTAATTCACATAGCCGGCGTTTTCATCGGTTACTATCGAAAATACATCCACATTGTGGATGGCAGGGTTTACTACCGTCGATTTTCCCTGATAGTTGTCCAGCAGTTCGATCTTTTCTTTTATTAGTTGAGCTCTTTCAAATTCAAGCGTTTCGGCAAAAGATTTCATCTGCTCTACTAATTGCTGTTTTACAACAATAATATTGCCTTTCATTATTTCGCGTATCGAACAAACGGATTCGGCATAGTCCTCCGGCGTCTGCCTGCCTTCGCAGGGTCCTTTGCAATTGCCGATATGATATTCGAGACAAACCTTATATTTTTTACTTTGGATATTTGAATCGCAGAGGTTGAGGCTGCAGCTTCGCATAGGATATAGATGTTTTACCAGGTCGAGTAGGTTGCGCATCATTCTTACCGAGGCATAGGGACCAAAATAGGCGGAACCGTCTTTAATAATATTCCTTGTCGGAAAAATCCGGGGGAAAGGTTCGTTTTTAATGCAAATCCAGGGATATGTTTTATCATCTTTCAGTAGCACGTTGTAGCGCGGCTGATGTTCCTTGATAAGGTTGTTCTCAAGTAGCAGGGCTTCGAATTCGGTATCAACCACGATAAAACGGAGGTCTTCGATTTTGGATACCAGTACCCTGACTTTACCGCTATGTGATTCGAGATTATTGAAATACGAAGAAACTCGTTTTTTCAGATTTTTTGCCTTGCCCACATAAATAATCTTACCAGTTTTATCAAAATACTGATAAACGCCCGGTTTTTCAGGAAGAAGTTTTACGATGGATTCGATATGCGACGAAGTTGGAGCCATGGCCGGTAAAAAAATTATTCTCTCATGTGATCCCACCCCTGGGCCGTAATGGGTATAAGTGTTCCAGCGCTTGTGATCAGGCTCACCCCTTCATTTTTTTCGGTGATATGTCCGATGATGCTTATACCATCAATTTCTTTAATTTTTTCATAATCACTCTGGGCAATGGTGAAGAGTAATTCATAATCCTCACCTCCGTTCAGAGCAGCGGTGGCGGGTGCAATGTTGAACTCATCAGCCATCATGCGGGTAACCATATCAATAGGGATCTTTTCCTCATACAGGCTACACCCGGCGTTGGAATCATGGCAGATGTGCAATATTTCGGAGGCCAGGCCATCGCTGATATCAATCATCGAAGTGGGCTTGATACCTTTTTCTTTCAGTATAGCGACGATATCTGTCCGGGCTTCGGGCTTAAGCTGGCGCTGGAGGATATAATCGTTACCACTAAGGTCGGGCTGCATCGTTGGATCGCTCTTAAATACTTGTTTTTCACGTTCCAATAGAAGAAGACCCATGTAAGCGCCACCCAGGTCGCCCGAAACACATACCAAATCATTATTCTGAGCAGTATGTCGGTAAACAATATCTTTTTCATCAGCTTCACCGATGACGGTAATAGAAATAAATAATCCGTGAACGCTGGACGTAGTGTCGCCGCCTATCATATCCACTTTGTATTTTTCACAGGCTAAACGGATACCCGCATAAATTTCGTCAATGGCTTCCACCGAAAAGCGGTTGGAAACGGCGATGCCTACGGTAATCTGACGGGGAGTCCCGTTCATGGCGGCGATGTCGGAAAAATTGGTTACGGCAGCCTTGTAGCCGAGGTGCTTCAACGGGGTATAGGTGAGGTCGAAATGGATTCCTTCGACCATTAAATCGGTAGAAACAAGTACTTTTACGTTAGGATAATCAAGCACGGCAGCATCATCGCCTACCCCTTTAATGGTGCTTTTATTTATTATTTTTATATTCTTTGTCAGATAATCAATTAAGCCAAACTCGCCTAATTCGGTAAGTTCGGTACGTTTTCCAGTAGTTTCGGTCATATTTTTTGATAAAATGATTGGCAAAGGTAAGCAAATATGAGATTGCCCATGGCCGATTTTAGAACACCATATCCATAACATTGGCAGTTATAGTGGGGAAATTTATAATAATCGTTAAATATTAACGTTTTTTTTTGAAAAGCATTTTTAAATGCCAAAAAATAACTAATTTTGTTGATTAATTTTTAAGCACGTGAACGATAGTTTAGTAATCATACCAACTTACAACGAGAAAGAAAACATCGCCAGAATCATCCGCAAAGTTTTCTCTCTTCCTAAAGATTTTGATATCCTTATTATTGAAGACAATTCACCTGATGGAACCGCTGATATTGTAAAAGAACTTATGCTGCAATATCCGGGCAGTTTGTTTATTGAAGAACGGCGCGGGAAAATGGGGCTTGGAACCGCTTATATCCATGGTTTTAAATGGGCATTGAAGCGCGGTTATGAATACATCTTTGAGATGGATGCCGATTTTTCGCACAATCCTTCCGACCTTCTCCGGCTTCACGAAGCTTGCGAAAAGGGCGCCGATCTGGCTATCGGTTCGCGCTATATTAAGGGCGTAAATGTGGTAAACTGGCCTATGGGTAGGATGTTGATGTCGTATTTTGCCTCTTCCTATGTGAGAACGATTACTCGGATGAGCATCATGGACACCACGGCTGGTTTTGTTTGTTATCATTCGCGGGTGTTGAAGGCTATCAACCTGGAAAAAATACATTTTGTAGGCTATGCTTTTCAGATAGAAATGAAATTCACTGCCTGGAAGATGGGTTTTAATATCGTTGAAGTTCCCATTATTTTCACCGACCGCACCGAAGGCACCTCCAAAATGAACAGAGGCATCTTTAAAGAAGCCTTCATCGGAGTAATGCGTATGAAAATCGCCAGCTTTTTCAAGAAATATAAAAAAGTGGGTTAACTCTTTTTCCGTTATTCTGATTTAATTTATCCGGATGAGCCTGACGTATCATCTTATTGATGCTTTGATTGTAAATGAAGGTAAAACCTCAAGGGGAAGCCTCGAAATATCCGATGGGCGAATCGGTAAAATAGTTTACGGTAATGAATCGCTCCCAGCCGATAACCATGCCATAATCATCAATTGTTCGGGATGCTTTGTGATACCTGGAGTAATTGATGACCACGTTCATTTTCGTGAACCCGGACTGACATACAAGTCCGATATTTTTACCGAAAGTCGAGCTGCCATTGCCGGCGGCATTACTTCCTTTATGGAAATGCCCAACACTATCCCCGCTGCCACAACTGTTGATTTATTAGAACAAAAATACGACATCGCTGCCGGGAAATCCCTTGCTAATTATTCGTTTTACATGGGAGCAACCAACGATAATGCCGCTGAGATCGCCAAAATAGATTCCGAAAAGGTATGCGGAGTGAAAGTTTTTATGGGGTCTTCCACAGGAAATATGCTGGTGGATGATTCAAAGGCGCTCGAAACTCTTTTTGCCAATAGCCGGGGACTGCTGATAGCTATCCATTCTGAGGATGAAGATATTATTCGCAAAAACAACCGTTTGTTCCGTGAGCAATACGGCGAGGATGTTCCACCAGAATGTCATCCCCTTATCCGGAGCGAAGAAGCCTGTTACCGTTCTACTGCCAAGGCTATCACCCTTGCCCTCAAACACAATACGCGCCTGCATGTGCTTCATCTTTCCACAGCCCGCGAATTGACTTTGTTCGATAATACCCTTTCGTTGGAAGATAAGCGCATTACTTCGGAAGTTTGTTTACATCACCTTTGGTTTAATGATACCGATTATAAAAAGTGGTTTAACCTGATTAAAGTGAATCCAGCCATTAAAACCGAAAATGACCGTCAGGCATTGTTTCATGGTCTTTTATCCGGGAAGATAGATGTGATAGCTACCGATCATGCGCCGCATACGCTGAAAGAGAAGAAACTAACATATTTTAAAGCCTTGTCGGGGGGTCCCATGGTGCAACATTCGCTGGTAGCCATGCTTGAATTTTACCACGAGGGGAAAATAAGCATCGAAAAAGTAGTAGAAAAGATGTGCCATGCGCCGGCGTTGTGTTTCCGGGTACGAAAAAGAGGATTTATCCGCACGGGCTATCATGCCGATTTAATCATTATTAATCCCGCTTCAGCATGGAAAGTGGATAAAACGAATATCTTATCCAAATGTGGCTGGTCGGCGATGGAAGGAAATATTTTTAAATCAAAAATTACCCATACCTTTGTCAACGGAAATTTAGTGTTTCACGATGGGACATTTGATGAAAGATACCGTGGCGAAAGATTGTTGTTCGACATGTCCCAGCGATGAATGAATAAGATAATTTTAAGGATCAAATAGCAGATAATTAATGAAAAGAATTGCATTTTTTTTAATCATTGTATTAATATCATTTACCGCTTGTCGCGGAAAATTGCATAAACAAATAAAAGAAACTTATCCCGACGGTTCGCCTAAAACTGAATTATATTTCAGGGGAGATGGAGCCAGTCAGAAACTGGTTAAAGAAATAAAATATTATCAGAATCATCAGAAACAGGACGAGGGCGAATATAAGGACAGCCTGCGTGATGGCAAATGGACTTACTGGCGCGAAGACGGTAAACTATGGAGCGAAGGATATTTTAAGAAAGACCTTCGTGAAGGCAAAGGAACCGTTTATTATGAAGACGGAAAGAAGTTCTACGAATGCGAATATAAAAATGGTGCACGGTGTGGAACCTGGCGGTTCTGGGACGAAAATGGCAAGCTAAAGAATACGGTAGATTATGATGCGGTAAAAAAATAAAAGGGACAAAGTTCCGATTGATTTTCTTTGCCGAAAAGGGCAACCGCAGATAGGTTTCTCTAAAAAGAAAGACGTTTTACCTTCAAAACTACTCTTCCTTCAGCACTTCCACAGGGTTGGCATTTGCAGCCTTAATCATCTGGTAACTGATGGTGATCAAAGCCACAGCAAGGATGATCAGGGTAGCCAACAGAAATTCCCATATCTGTAAATGATATTTATGAGCTCCGGGCAATACATTGTAAATATAATAACCGGCGGGCCAGGCAATAAGTATGGAAATGGCAATCAGTTTCAGAAAGCTCGAGGATAAATGCAGATATAAATTCATAAACGAAAACCCGAACACCTTGCGGATGCCTATTTCCTTCATCCGGCGTTTGGTGAAAAACATCACCAGCCCAAACAAACCCACCGAAGAAATGAAGATGGAAATAAGAGCAAAAAAGAGACTTATTTTGCTGAAATTTTTCCATGCCTGAAGAGCATTTTCGTTTACGATCAGATAGTGGAAATTGCGAAACTCAAAGGCATCCTGTGGAAACGACTGCCTGAATTCGGTTTTTATAATCTGCATCGCTTTTTGTTCGTTTCCTGCAACAAATCGCAGGGTGTAAATTCCGCTCAGGTTAGCGCTGTCGTTCACCAGCCTGAAAATGTGAGGCTCCGTACGAGTATGTACCGAATTGGCCGTAAAGTCGTTCACCACGCCGATTACTTCCATCGTTTTTCCCCACAAACGAATGTGCTTGCCCAAGGGATTTTGCCATCGGCAAATACTGACTGCCGTTGCATTAATCAAACACTTGTTATTATCGGTAAGCAATTCATGCGTAAAATTTCTTCCGTTCATTATTTTTATACCATAGGTAGAAAAGAAGTCA